>Ga0210025_1000135_pt1 | contig 109584 bp, 97 predicted proteins | sample CryGeyme20150102_FD_183989 | JGI IMG/M metagenome (GOLD analysis project Ga0210025, IMG submission 183989) | Groundwater microbial communities from Crystal Geyser aquifers in Utah, USA - Crystal Geyser metaG 2015-0102 (SPAdes) (version 2) | ecosystem: Environmental > Aquatic > Deep subsurface >...
ACGCACGCCGTCAACGACCCGGCGCAGATAATGCCCCGTGAAAGCCAAGCACAGCAGGGCCGAAGGCGCGTCCCAGCGACCGGAGGGAGCGAACTTGAGCGTTGGGTTAGGCCACATTTCAAACACTACGCGAATGACGTGTCACGTACTTACGCAGCACAACATCCATTCGTGATTGCCAACCTTCACCGGTCGACTTGAAGTAGGCAACGACCTCTGGGCTATAACGCACCGAGACAAGCAGCTTCTTGTTCTCAGACTTCGGACGACCACGCAAGGCTCGGATTGGTACCATGGCTTTCAATTGCTTTGGCGTGAGTGGCAGCGCGTCAGGATCACTTCTGGCGGCAGCAGTAATGGCCTTATCCTCTTCCGCAGTAGGCATGAGGATAGTTGGGCGCTTAGAGATTTTCGACATAGCATTTCACCTCGCGACGATTGGCGCGGCGCAGGCTGATGACCCTTCGCACTTCGCCTCGGTTTACAAATGCCACGTAGTACAGAACTTCGGTTTTCGGTGCGAGAGCAATCATTCACGCCTCGCGGTATTCAAACCGTTCATCAACCCACACTAGCGCGGCTTCCCAGTCGAGGTCGTTTGCCATAGACAGAGACACACCGTGCTTCGCTTGGTTTGCTGAGTCTTTAGCTGGATCGAACCCGACTCTCACGGCTTTACTGTAGCTACAATAAATGAGGTTGTCAAACGAGCCGCGTGCCGACTTTTGATGGGGTCTAACGTAGAGCCAACCGGCGCGGCGCGGCTTTATCGCGCAGCGTCGAGCGACTGAAAGGAGCGAGGTTGAGCGCCGGCGCGTATTGCGACAACGGGGACCTATCTCGGGCGCTATAAAGATTTAACCCTGGCCACTTCTCTTGGGCCGGCACGGCGCGATGAATATATTAGGCGTTATCGGAGCGGCACTGCTGGCTGCTATCACATGCCTGTTACTACAACCGACAAAAAATCGGTTGAGCGCAATGTGATGCGTGAAGTGCGTTACCTGGCAATCGGGGTTTATTACAGCGATAAAAAGGACCGCTTCATTTCGCATCTCTATGAGGTCAAGTCGGTGCGAATATTGGAAAGAAGCGAAATCTCTGCCGAGCAGGCGGGAAAGGCAAGTTTTTCAATTATATAGGGGCGGAGAAAGGGGACATTACTACTTTGTGCTGACATGGAATAGGCCGGACATTGACAGCCTGTGCCAAAAACAGGACACTTCGCTCCGTGCCGATTTGAGCTCAGCTTGCGGGGCACGTTAAATATTCCAGCTAAAGCGATATGACCCGCTCTAGCCGAAAGCTGCGCGGGTTTTTATTTTTGGAGTTGTTTTGAGTTCATCGGTTGGCATCGTTTCGGCGCAACGCGCCAGCTTTAATACGCCGCTTCAATGCAAGAGCGGCGGAGTGCTGCCGCGCTACGATCTGGTGTACGAGACTTACGGCACGCTGAATGCCGACAAATCCAACGCCATCCTCGTCTGTCACGCGCTGTCCGGTCATCACCACGTCGCCGGTTATTACGCCGACGATGAAAAAAACATCGGCTGGTGGGACAACATGATCGGTCCCGGCAAGCCGGTGGATACCAACAAGTTCTTCGTCATCGGGCTGAACAACCTCGGCGGCTGTCATGGCTCGACCGGCCCGTCGAGCATCGACCCCGCCAGCGGCAAACCATATGGCTCCGACTTTCCGATGGTGACGGTGGAGGACTGGGTGGAATCGCAGGCGCGGCTGGCCGACTTGCTCGGCATTCGCCGGTTCGCTGCCGTGATGGGCGGCAGTCTGGGCGGGATGCAGGCGATGCAGTGGGCGATCTCCCATCCCGACCGCGTGCGCCATGTGCTGGCGATCGCCACCGCGCCCTGCCTGACCACCGAAAACATCGCGTTCAACGATGTGGCACGCAACGCCATCCTGACCGATCCCGATTTTCACGGCGGCGATTTTTACCAGCATGGCGTGGTGCCGACGCGCGGTCTGCGCTTGGCGCGCATGCTCGGCCACATCACCTATCTGTCGGATGACGCGATGGCGGGCAAGTTCGGCCGTGGCCTGCGCTCGGGCGACTATAAGTATGGTTACGACATCGAGTTCGAAGTCGAGTCGTATCTGCGCTATCAGGGCGACAAGTTCGCCGCATATTTTGATGCCAACACCTATCTGCTGATGACCAAGGCGCTGGATTATTTCGATCCGGCGCGCCATTCCGAACGCAATCTGGCGGCGGCGTTTATGCCCGTCCGGGCCGGCTTTCTGGTGCTGTCATTCTCCAGCGACTGGCGTTTCTCGCCCCAGCGCTCGCGCGAGATTGTCAAGGCGCTGCTGCACAACAAACGCGACGTAAGTTACGCCGAAATCCAGTCGCGCCACGGCCATGACTCGTTCCTGATGCAGGATGAGCAATATTTCGCGGCGATGCGTAACTATTTGAACCGGGTGGCGAAGGAATGCCAATGACCGCCTCCCTCCTCCAATTGCGCCCCGACTTCGCCGCCATCGCGGCGTGGACCCCCGCCGGGACCTCGGTTCTCGATCTGGGATGCGGCGACGGCAGCTTGCTCGACTACCTAAAAACCGAGCGGAGTGTGCGTGGCTACGGTGTGGAGATCGACGACAAAAACATTCTGCGCTGCATTGAGCGCGGCGTGAACGTGATTCAGAGTAATCTGGACGAAGGGCTGTCCGGCTTCGACTCCGGTGCCTTCGATTTTGTCATTTTGTCGCAGACGCTGCAGGCCACGCGCCACACCGAAAAACTGGTGCGCGAGATGTTGCGCGTCGGGCGCGAAGGCATCGTCAGCTTCCCCAATTTTGGTTACTGGAAGAACCGCCTGCAAATCCTGCGCGGCCACATGCCGGTATCCGACGAACTGCCCTACCAGTGGTACGATACGCCCAACGTGCACCTTTGCACCCTGCGCGATTTCGAGAAGTTGTGCGATGATATGGGTATTCGCATCCTCGATCAGCGCGTGATTACCGGCGGGCACGAAGTGGCGCTGTTGCCCAATTTGCTTGGCAGCACGGCGGTGTACCGGATCAGGCGCGGCTGCTGATCCGGCCAGGGTGGCGGCTTTGCCGGGGCAAAATCGGAGCGAAAAACAAAACTTTGGTTAATTGTGGAGGCAGCAGTGAAAACATTTCTATCGATTTCCGGCCTGTGTATTTTGCTTGGTACAGCACCGGTATTTGCCGCCGAACTTAAAATTCCCATGGAATTCGAATATTTGGCGATAGACGGAAAAAAAATCCAGTCGAACTCATTCCGCCACAAGAGCACGCTAGAGTTCGGGCAGGGAGAACACAAAATCGCGGTGCGCTACAGCGACGTGGTCAAGGATACATTCGGCAATGACGGGAATGTGGACTTCGTGAAATCCGCGCCTTTCATCATCAGCCTCAAAGCCGATGACACCCAGCGTTATATTCTGCGGCCGGACGGGGACGGCGTGAGCGAAAATCCCAAGGCTTATGCCAAACAACCCAAAGTAAAAATTACCCGCCGCGATGCCGGTGTGGTTGAGTACCAGGTAACTTACACCGATTGGGAAGAAGAAAGTTTTGTATCCCGATTGTTTAGCGGCAATTCCGCGCGTGACATCACCGCCAGCACCGCAGTCGCCGCTGCCGCGACAACCGCCGCCGGGGTGAGCCCGGCGGTTTCCGCCACGGCGCCACACACCAATGTGGTATCGGGTGCAACCCAAACGGCCGCACCGGCCGCCGATGGCAACAATCAAACGGCCGAGACGACGCCCAAGCAGATGCTGCGCTATTGGTGGCAGCAGGCGGATGAGAAAACCCGCAAGGAATTCATGAGCTGGGTTTTTTCGGCACCCTGAAAGGAAGTTGGTGCGCCCCGCGTCAACTGATGCGGCGCCACTTCGCCCCCGCCGAACGGCACGCCCCGATACCGAGTCGGTAGAGCAGCCAGAGCAGCGCAAGCGGGATGATCAGGGTCTGCAACAGGAAGAGGGTGATCAGGCGCAGTATGTGCGTGACGCTTTGTTCGGCCAACCCCTTCAATTTTTCCATCTTCGCGCCAAAATATTTTGGCATGTCGGCCAGCTTGCTGAAAAATGAAGGTTCGTTGCCATCCGGGGCGGACACGCTCTTCTGCCCTGCTCCAGCCAGACCCGATTCCTCCTCCAGCATTTTGGCATTGCCATCGATGCCGGCAAGATGCCGGTTGTAATCAGCCTGCATGAACTGTTTGAACGTCCAATCGCTGCCGATCATTGCAACCGGAACGGCAAAGCGCACCAGCAACAGAACGATGACGGCTTGAGTGAGCAAGGCGGGAACCGCGCCCTTGCGCCAGCGCAGCCACAACCATGCCGCGGCGGATAAGGTGAGCAACAAAGAGAAAAACCAGAAGCCGCCGATTTCGATCAGGACATGCATGATGCCGAACCCCACGCTGGCGGCGAGCATCCAGTCGCCGAATTGTTCCACCAAGTCGTTGAGCGGGTCCAGCACCTGGCCGGGCGCAAAGGTGGCACCCACCCCGACTTGTAGCGACACCTCGGTCCCCTGGGCGACAGAAATCACCGCATTCAGGGTTCGGGCGATGGCGTAACTGGCCAATGCGCGCTGAAATCCTTCATCCACCCGGGATAGCGCCGTCGCATCCAGCGGGCGCAACCACGAAAAAGCAAGCGCAACGACAAGCAGGGCCGATAGTACAATTTTGGGCAGCTTGTCACGCATCATCCGTTCGCCCCGAACATCATCCGCCTCGCCACGAACTTCTTCGCCGGCGGCAGGCGGTCGAGCAGGGACAGCGCGGCGGAGCGCAGCGGGCCGAGCAGGGGCAGGTCGTTGGAGAACAAGTGCACCAAACCATCCGTGAAGCGGATGCCGGCGTTGCGGTCAAGGCGGCGCGAGTCGCGGTAGGCTTTGCACATGGCGGCGGAGCCGATGTTGTCCGGCGCGTGGTCGAGGATGACTTGAGCCAGTTCCCACGCATCGCGCAGCCCCAGGTTGAAGCCTTGTCCGGCGACCGGGTGCAACGTCTGCGCGGCATTGCCGATGAGGACAGTGTGCGGGAAGGTGAGGTCGGGCGCGCGCTTCAGCCGCAGCGGGAAGCAGTTGCGCTGGCCGATGCTGCAGAATGTTCCGACGCGATCGCCGAAGTGTTGCTGCAGAAAGTGGAGGAAGGTTGCGTCATCCCAAGTCAGCATTTCCTCCGCCTTTTCGTGCGCGGCGGTGAGCACCAGCTCGTAGCCGTCCCTGTAGGGCAACAATGCCATCGGGCCCTGCGGCGTGAAGTGTTCGAACGCGCAACCCGCGCGCGGCTGGGTGCACGTGAGGTGCGCGATCAGCCCGCTCTGGCCGTAGTCGGTGATCTGCGGCGGGTGCGCGGCCTCCAGCAATTTGCCGCCATCGGCGACGACGGCCAGACGCGCGTCGAGTTGGTGTTGCTTGCCTTGATGCTGATAGGTGAGGGTGGCGCAACCGTGGGCTGTGTTCAGCTCGGATGCCGCCGCACCATACAGGCAGCGAATGTCGGACTGGTGCAATGCGTGTTGCAGCGCCGCATGCAGCGCGGTGTAGGGCAGCACGTAACCCATCTCCGGCACTTTCAGTTCGGCGGCCTTAAGCGTGGTTTTGCCTGCTGTGCCTTTTTGCGTGATTTCGATCTCGCGGATGCCGCTGACGTTGGGAATGGCCTGCCATGCGCCGAGGCGTTGCAGGAGCAGGCGCGAACCGTAAGCGAGCGCCAGCGCGCGCGGGTCGGTGGTGTTGATCTCGGCTTCGCGCGCTTCCAGCAACACCACGTTCAGGTCGTTGTCGCGCAGCGCCAGTGCCAGCGCAATCCCGACCGGGCCACCCCCGACGATGGCGACATCACAGCGTTCATTCATGGCGCATCACCTCTTCGATCTCCTGCACGGTCTTTGGTGCATCCTGCGTCAGCACTTCGCAACCCTTGGCGGTGATGAGGACGTCGTCTTCGATGCGGATGCCGATGTTCCACAGCGCGCGCGGTACGTTGTCGGCGGGGCGGATGTAGCAGCCGGGCTCGACGGTCAGTGTCATGCCGGGTTGCAAGGGACGCCACGCGTCGCCGATTTTGTACTCGCCGACATCGTGCACGTCCATGCCCAGCCAGTGGCCGGTGCGGTGCATGTAAAACTGTTTGTAACTTTCGCTTTCCAGCACCGCTTCGACCGAACCCTGGCACAGTTTAAGATCGATGAGGCCCTGCGCCAGCACGCGCAGCGCGGCTTCGTGTGGCGTGTTCCATGTCATGTCCGGTTTGGCGGCGGCGATGGCGGCGGTCTGTGCCGCCAGCACGATCTCGTACACGTCTTTCTGCGCGGCGCTGAACTTGCCGTTCACCGGGAAGGTGCGCGTGATATCCGAGGCATAGCTGGCGAATTCGCAGCCGGCGTCGATGAGCAGCAGGTCGCCGTCGTTGAGGCGCGCGTTGTTGCCGACGTAATGCAGGGTGCAGGCATTGGCGCCGCCGGCGACGATGCTGGTGTAGGCGGGCTGGCGGCTGCCTGCGCGGCAGAATTCGTGCAGCAGTTCGGCCTCTACTTCGTATTCGTATTGGCCGGGGCGGGCGAAGTGCATGGCGCGGCGATGTGCGCCGCAGGAAATCTGCGCGGCGCGGCGCATCAGGTTGATCTCGTGCGCATCCTTGATGAGGCGCATCTCGTCGATGAGCGCGCGGATGTCGCGCAGTACGGCGGGCGCCTGGATGCCGCTACGCGATTTCGCCTTCACCGCTTCGCGCGATTTGAGCAGGCGTGCATCCCAGTTTGCATCCGTGCCCAGCGGGTAGAACAGGGTCGGCTGGTTGCCCATCAGTTCGGCGAGTTTATCGTCCAGTTGGTCGATGGGGTAGGCCGCATCGAAGCCAAAATGGGCGGCGGCCGCAGCGGGGCCAAAACGGAAGCCATCCCATATTTCACGTTCCGGATTTTTCTCGCGGCAGAACAGGACGGACTGCATCGTCTCACCCGCAATCAGCACCAGCACGGCTTCCGGCTCGGCGAAGCCGCTCAAATAATGAAAGTGGCTATCGTGGCGATAGTCGTAGTGCGCGTCGCCGTTGCGCACGGCTTCCGGCGCGGTGGGGATGACGGCGATGCCGCGCTGCATCTTTTGCAGCAGGCGGGCGCGGCGCGGGGGGTAAGGTGAGGTATCAGACATGGGGCGCATTCTGCGTGGCGCGCAACCGCTTGTCGAGTTCATCCAGCCTCGCCGGTGTGCCGATGTCCAGCCAATGACCGCGATGATGTTCGCCGCTGACACGGCCGGCGGCGATCTGTGCGCGCAGCAAGGGCGCGAGCGGGGCCTTGCTGCCGCGCGAGATGGCGGCGAACAAAGCGGGCTGGTATAGGCCGATGCCGCTGAAGGTCAGTGCCGGTTGCCGGTTGCCGGGCGGGGTGTTGCTCACGCGACCTGCGTCCAGGAAGAAATCCCCCCTAGGGTGATGGGCTGGATTGTCCACCAGCACCAGGTGGGCGAGGTCGCCGCGCTGTTGCATCTTGGCGGCGAGTGCGGGCAGTTGCGCGAAGTCGTAATCACACCAGATGTCGCCGTTGATGACGGCAAACGGCGCGCACTCATCCTCATTCCCTCTCCCGGCTGGAGAGGGAGGTATCAAAAGTGGCAACGCAAACGCAATCCCTCCCGCTGTTTCCAGCGCCGTGCCTTCATCCGAATAGCGGATATGCGCGCCGAAGCGGCTGCCGTCGCCGAGCTCCTGCTCGATCTGCATACCAAGGTGGGCGTGGTTGATGACGAGGTCGGTGATGCCTGCGCGCACCATCCGTTCGATGTGCCACACGATGAGAGGCTTGCCGCCGACCGGCAACAGCGGCTTGGGCGTGTGGTCGGTGAGCGGACGCATGCGTTCACCGCGCCCCGCCGCGAGGATCATCGCGCGCATTAAAAAACGCCTTTCACAATTGCCCCCTCGCCCGCAAGCGGGAGAGGAGTGCACCCGCAAGGGGCAGGCCGTGGTTGTAAGGAGCCAAAGCCCCAACAACAGATGCTCGGGTGAGGGAAATGCGCAGCATCAGGAGGCTGCGCCTTCCTTGTTTGCCTGTTGTATCTGCGCATTCAACTCAAGCAGGATGTTCAATAAGGGCTTGAGATCAATGTAACGTTCGCAGGCTTTGTGCAGATACTCCATGACCCGAGGCATGTCTTTCAGGTAACCACTCTTGCCGTCGCGGTGATACAGGCGCGCGAAGATGCCCAGCACTTTGATATGCCGCTGGGCGCCCACCAGTTCGTAGTCGCGGTAGAACTCGCCGAAATCCGCGCGTACCGGCAGTCCGGCTTTGCGCGCTTTCTCCCAGTAACGGATCAGCCAGTCGATGATCTCCGCTTCTTCCCATTTGATATAGGCATCCTTGAACAGCGAGGCGAGGTCGTAGGTGATCGGTCCATAGACCGCATCCTGGAAATCCAATACTCCCGGCGAGGTTAAAAAATTTTCCTTTTCGTTTGCCTCCTCAACCCCCGGGAGAGAATTTGGGTGAGGGGGTTCGCTCACCATCAGGTTGCGCGAATGAAAGTCGCGGTGCACATATACGCACGGCTGGGCGAGGTTGTTGGAGAGGATGCGTTTGAACACCTCTTCCAGTTTGGCCTTTTGTTTCTCGCTGAGCGTGACACCCAGATGTTTGGCGATATACCACTCCGGAAACAGATTCAGTTCGCGGCGCAGCAACGCTTCGTCATAAGGCGGCAGTTTGTTCGCTTTTGAAGACAGCTGCAGTTTGATCAGGGTATTGGTTGCGGCGCCATAAAGCCGGGAGGCGCTGTCCGCATCAAGGGCCTGCAGGTAAGTGGTATTGCCGAGATCGGATAGCAGCAGAAAGCCCAATTCCAGGTCCTGTGCGTACACATGCGGCACATGGACACCCGCCGCCTCGAACAGCCTGCCGACGTGCAGAAAAGGTTTGCAGTCCTCGTGCTGCGGCGGTGCGTCCATCACTACTTTTGTGCTGCCGTCGGCAAACGTCGCGCGGAAATAGCGGCGGAAGCTGGCGTCGGCAGAAGCCGGAGCGAGGCTGAATTCCTGTTGCGGGTAGAGGCCGGAAAGCCAGTCGGTAATCTGTTGTTGACGCTGCATCGGATTGCCTTAATCGTGGTTTTGTGCGATTTTAGCACCTTAACTATCCGGCCCGCCCATGCCCCGCCTGCGTCTAATCGCCTGCTCTATCTTGCTTGCTTCGCCTCTTCTGGCGCATGCCGAAACCCTGCCGCTCAAGATGGATCGCACTTTCAAACAATTGCCGCCTTCCGAGGAAGGCGCGGCTTTTGTGAGCGCGAAGGAGATGGAAACACAACAGGGCGAACGGATTGAGGCGCGCGGCGAGGTCGAGCTGCGCCAGGCGGGCCGGGTGGTGAACGCGGATCACCTGATCTATGAACAGGGCCGGCAGCAGGTTTACGCCGACGGCAATGTGCGCCTGGAGCAATCCGCGCTGGAGGTGACCGGTCCCCGGCTGCAGCTTGAGCTGGAGCAGAATACCGGCACGATGGAACAGCCGGAATTTGTACTGGGTGAGCACGCGGCGCGCGGTCATGCCCGCCAGGCGGAGATGCAGGGCAACAACCACTATCTGTTTCACTCGGCGACTTACACGACCTGTCCGGCTGGCAACGATGACTGGCTGCTCAAGGTGAGCCGTCTGGATATTGATCGCAATACCCAGGTTGGGGTTGCCCACCATGCGCGGGTCGAATTCATGGGGGTGCCGCTGCTCTACACGCCGTGGATGGATTTTGCCCTGAACGATGCCAGGCGCTCCGGGTTTTTGGGGCCGATTCTGGGCAGTACCAATACCGGCGGAGCCGAAATCACCGTCCCCTATTACTGGAACATCGCGCCGAATATGGATGCCACTTTTTCACCCCGCGCCATCCGCAAGCGCGGCACCCAGTTCAACAACGAATTTCGCTATCTGCAGGCAAATTATGGCGGCGAGATTGAGGCGGATGTGCTGCAAAACGATCGCCTATCCGGCCGCAATCGCACTCATCTTGCCTTGCGCCACAGCCAGAATCTGGGGCGCGGATTTTCGGCTGCGGTTAATTTTAACGGCGTCTCGGACGACAACTATTACCGCGATCTGGCCAAGGAAGTCAGTGTCAGCTCGCAGGTTAACCTGTTGCGCGAAGGGGTGTTAAATTACAACGACAGTTGGCTGAAAGCATCCGCCCGGGTGCAGCGCTACCAGACCTTGCAGGATCCGCTGGCCAGAATCGCCCTGCCCTACCGGCGGCTGCCGCAACTGAATCTGACCGCGCGGCCGACGGTCGCGGGAGCGAACATGGCGCTGGCCGGGGAATATGTGGATTACAGCCACCCGACCCTGGTCAACGGACAGCGCACGGTGTTGTACCCGTCGGTCGCTTACGCGCTGGTCAGCCAGCCCGGTTATTTTTTGACCCCGAAAGCGGGGGTGCACTACACCCATTACGCGCTGGGTGAAAACAATGCCGGCGCGCTGCCGAGCAGTTCGCGCGCGGTTCCCATTTTCAGCCTCGACAGCGGCCTGATCTTCGAGCGCAACGACTCCATCCTCGGGGCGGGCTACACGCAAACCCTGGAGCCGCGCGCTTATTACGTGCGCATTCCCTACCGCAACCAGGATCAGTTGCCCAATTTCGATTCCGCCGAGGCGCCGTTCACCTTCAGCCAGATGTTCAGCGAGAACCGGTTTCTGGGGAGTGACCGGGTGGGCGACGCCGATATGGTCACGCTGGCGCTTACCTCGCGCGCCATCGCCGCCGACGATGGCACGGAAAGACTGCGGGTGGCGGTTGCGGAACGTTTTTTCCTCGACACGCCGAGGGTGAATTTGGTGACACCCAACGACAGCAGCAATCGCACCGATATTCTGGGCACCCTGGAAGGGCGGGTGACCCGCGCATTGCGGGTTGACGGCCAGATGCGTTACAACCCGAACGAGAGCAACGTGCAAAACTATAACCTTTCCGTCCGCTACCATCCCGAGGCGGGCAAGGCGCTCAATCTGGGTTACCGCTTTACCCGGCAAACCTTGAGCCAGGTCGATATGTCCGCCCAATGGCCGCTGTACGGGCGCTGGCACGGGGTGGGGCGGTTCAACTATTCCCTGCGTGACAGCCGTAATTTGGAAGCGCTCGCCGGGCTTGAGTATAATGCCGCCTGCTGGGCGGTGCGATTTGTGGCGCAGAGTTTTGCCACCGCGACCCTGGAACGCACTACCGGCGTATTTTTGCAACTCGAACTGAACGATCTGGTGCGGATCGGTTCTGATCCGCTCAAGGCATTGCGCGACAGCGTGCCAAACTATTCCGTATTTAAAACGCCATCCCCCGCCGCACCGGTTGAAGGACTGCGCTAATTCCAGATGATTGAGGACCCATGCCAAACAAAAGAATCCTGATAGGGCTGTTGTGCGCGGTTTGTGCCGGCCCGTTGCCGGCGATGGCCGCAGCCATCCCGCTCGACACGGTGCGGGTGGTAGTCAACGACGGCATCATCACCCGTCTCGAACTGGTGCAGCGCATGCGGGCAGTGGTGCAGCAACTGCAAAGACAGGGCACCCGGTTGCCGGAAAGCGGCATCCTGGAAAAACAAATGCTGGAGCGGATGATCCAGGAAAAGCTGCTGCTGCAGTTTGCCAAAGAGAACGGCGTGAGAGTGGACGAGGCGCAGCTGGAAAGTGCCCTGCAACGCATCGCGCAGCAAAACAATTTTCCTTCGCTGGCGGCGTTCCGCCAAAAACTGGAAGCGGACGGCATCGACTTTCCCCGCTTCCGCGAGGAAATTCGCGGCGAGATGCTGACCTCGCGTTTGCGCGAGCGCGAGGTTGACAGCAAGTTGTTCATTAGCGACAGCGACATCGAAGCCTACCTCGACACCCAGGCGCTGCAAGGCAAGCAAGGCGAACAACTGCAACTGGCGCACATCCTGATCGTGGTGCCTGAGCAGGCGACTGCGGACAATTTGCGCAACCTGCAGCGGCGTGCGGAAGAGGCGCTGCAGAAAATGCGCGACGGGGCAACCTTTGCGCAGATCGCCGCAGGCTACTCGGATGCGCGCGACGCGCTGCAGGGCGGGATGATCGGCTGGCGCCCGCGCAACGAATTGCCCGCCCTGTTTGCCGATGCGCTGGCGCCCCTGCAACCGGGTCAGTTGACCGGGATTTTGCGCAGTCCCAGCGGCTTCCACCTGCTCAAACTGCTCGACCGTCGCAACGATGACGCGCCTGTTTTTATTACCCAGACCCGCGCGCGCCACATCCTGATCAAGACCAGCGAACTGGTCTCTGAAAACGACGCGCGCGACCGTTTGCAGGCGATCAAGCGCAGCATTGACGCGGGCGCCGATTTCGCCGAACAGGCGCGCCTGCATTCGGAAGACGGCAGCGCGGCGCAGGGCGGCGAACTGGGTTGGATCTCGCCGGGAGAGACCGTGCCGGAATTTGAAACCGCAATGAATGCCTTGAAAGAAAAACAGACCAGCGGCCTGGTGAAATCCGGTTTCGGCTGGCACCTGATCCAGGTGCTGGCGCGGCGCAGCGCCGATGTCAGCGAACAGCAAAAGAAGCAACAGGCGCGCAACGCCATTCGCGCCTACAAGTCGGATGAGGCCTACCAGGACTGGTTGCGCCAGTTGCGCGACCGTGCCTTCATCGAATATCGCGAATAAGGTGTCAAAACCCCTCGTCATAACCGCCGGCGAGCCGGCCGGGATCGGCCCCGATCTTTGCCTGCAGCTGGTGCGGCTTGCCCTGCCGCTGGTGATCATTGCCGACAAGACGCTGTTGCAACAGCGCGCGGCGCAACTTGGCAGCGCAATCCAGCTTCATGACTACACGGCAGGCGCACCGCACTTTATCGGCAAGTTGAGCGTACTGCATGTGCCCCTGGCACAACCCGCGCAGGCGGGCCGGCTGAATGCGGCCAATGCGCGTTATGTGCTGGACACCTTGCGCCGTGCCGTGCAGGGTTGCGCATCCGGCGAATTCTCCGGCATGGTCACCGCCCCGGTGCACAAGGGCATCATCAACGATGCAGGCATACCTTTCACCGGCCACACCGAATTTCTGGCCGAACTGACCAACACGCCGCAGGTGGTGATGATGTTGGCAGGTGGTGACATGCGCGTTGCATTGGTTACCACCCATCTGCCGTTGCGTGGGGTGGCGGACGCGATCACAGCACCGCTGCTGGAAAACGTGTTGCGTATTTTGCGGCACGACCTGCAATGCCGCTTCGGCATCGTCCGCCCGCGCATTCTGGTGGCCGGGCTCAATCCGCACGCGGGCGAGGGTGGCCATCTCGGACGCGAGGAAATCGAGGTCATGATTCCGGTGCTGGACAAGCTGCGCGCCGAAGGTTTCGATGTCAGCCCGCCGATCCCCGCCGACACCTTGTTCGCCCCGCATCGCTTGCGCGCTTGTGATGCGGTATTGACGATGTACCACGACCAGGGCTTGCCGGTGCTGAAGCACGCCAGCTTCGGCGCGGGCGTGAATATCACGCTCGGTTTGCCCCTCATCCGCACCTCGGTCGATCATGGCACGGCGCTTGATCTGGCGGGCACCGGCAAGGCGGAGGTCGGCAGCTTGCTGGAAGCGATCAAGGTGGCGGTAGAAATGGCGCAGTGCGAAAAAGCTTTCTCCGGGCATACACATGAGCGGGCATAAGGCCAAGAAGCAGTTTGGCCAGAATTTCCTTGTTGACCAAACCGTCATCGCCGACATCGTGCGCAGTATCAGCCCCCAGCCGAATGACCACATGGTGGAGATCGGACCCGGCCTGGGCGCGCTGACCCGTCCGTTGTTGCAGCATTTGCATAAACTGCATCTGGTGGAGATCGACCGCGACATCATCGCGCGCCTGAAGACCGATTACCCGCAGGACACGATCGTCATCCATGAGGGCGACGCGCTGCAATTCGATTTTTCAACACTGGATGCGCCCTTGCGCATCGTCGGCAATCTGCCCTACAACATCTCCTCGCCCTTGCTGTTCCATTTTGCGGCCTTTGCCGCGCGCATCACCGACATGCATTTCATGCTGCAGAATGAAGTGGTGGAGCGCATGGTGGCCGCGCCCTCGACGCCGCAATACGGGCGGCTGTCGGTGATGCTGCAATACCGCTTTGAGATGGAGAAGCTGCTCGACGTGCCGCCGCAATCGTTTCGTCCTGCACCCAAGGTCGATTCCGCCATCGTGCGCATGATCCCGCTGCCCGCCGACCGGATACAGGTCAGAAATGAAGGGCTGTTCGCCCGGGCCGTGGCTGCGGCTTTCGGGCAACGACGCAAGACCTTGCGTAACACGCTTAAAGCATGGCTGGCCGAAGCCGATTTTGCCCGGCTCGGTATCGATGCGCAGTTGCGCGCGGAGAATCTGGGGGTGGCTGAATTCACCCGCATCGCCAACTTGCTGAACGAGCGCGGTGCAGTCTAGTTTCGGTTAGAATCCCATCCCCGTACCACAATGCCTGCGGCAATTCATCATGTCTGACATCCCACCCATTGTTTTGACCTTTGCCGCCACCGATCCTAGCGGTGGCGCCGGCATCCAGGCCGATATTCTGACCATCGCCAGCATGGGTTGCCACCCCTTGTCGGTGGTGACCGCGATCACGGTACAGGACACCAGCGGCGTGGAAGACGTGCAGGCGGTGGATGCCGACTGGGTCGTTGATCAGGCGCGCTCCGTGCTGGAGGATATGCCGGTCGCCGCATTCAAAATCGGTCTGTTGGGCAGCGTGGAAAACATCGCGGCGATTGCCGAAGTGATCTCCGATTATCCCGATGTGCCGCTGGTGTTCGATCCGGTGCTGGCTTCCGGACGCGGCGACGAGCTGGCGAACGAGGATATGCTGGACGCCTTGCGCGAACTGTTGCTGCCACAGACGACCCTGCTTACGCCAAACAGCATGGAAGCGCGACGCCTGATCGTGGACGAAAACAACGAGGCGGACGATCCGAATCTGGCCGAGAGCGCCAAACGCATCCTGCAACTCGGCTGCGAATATGTGCTGATCACCGGCACCCACGAAAATACCCCCAAGGTCATCAACACGCTCTACGGCGAGGGCGGTCTGTTGCGCAGCGATACCTGGCCGCGCCTGCCCGGCATTTATCATGGCTCCGGCTGTACGCTGTCCTCGGCCATCGCGGCTTTGCTCGCCAATGGATTGTCGATGGAAGAGGCGGTGCGCGAGGCGCAGGAATACACCTGGGAAGCGCTGAAATACGGTTTCCGCCCCGGCATGGGACAGCATATTCCGGATCGCCTGTTCTGGGGACGCGGCGACGAGGACGAAGAGCGCAGTGAAGAAACGCGCCATTGAAGGGCTGTATGCCATCACGCCGGACGAGCCGCATACCATTGCCCTTCTGGACAAAGTCAGACAGGCCTTGCAGGGCGGCGCGCAGGTCTTGCAGTACCGCAACAAATCCGCCGATTCTGTTCTGCGCTTGCAACAAGCCCATGCCCTGCGCCAACTGACACGCGAATTCGGCGCCACCTTCATCGTGAATGATGACGCGCGTCTGGCGGCGCAGGTCGGGGCGGACGGTGTGCATCTGGGCGGTGAAGATGGCGGTATTGCCGCCGCCAGAGCGTTGCTTGGCGAGGCAAAGATTGTCGGGGTGTCTTGCTATAATCGCGCGCCGCTGGCGTTCGAGGCAGTGCGACAAGGTGCGGACTATGTGGCATTCGGCGCTTTTTTTGCGTCTGCGGTCAAACCCGGCGCGGTGCAAGCGGAAGTGTCGATGTTGCAGGCGGCGCGGCGCGAATTATGCGTGCCCATCGTCGCCATCGGCGGCATCACATTGCAGAACGGCGCGGCTCTGATTGCGGCGGGCGCCGATGCGCTGGCGGTCATCTCGGCGCTGTGGAACGCGCCGGACATCGAACAGGCGGCACGGGATTTTTCAACTTTATTCGGCAGGACATCAGCATGACCTCACACAACGAAGAGCTCTTTACCGCGTCACAAAAAGTCATCCCCGGCGGCGTCAACTCGCCGGTGCGCGCATTCCGTTCGGTCGGCGGCACGCCGCTGTTCTTTGGGCGCGGCCAGGGCGCGTTCGTGTGGGATGCGGACGGCAAAAAATATACCGATTATGTCGGCTCGTGGGGGCCGATGATCGTCGGCCACTGCCATCCTGAAGTGGTCAAGGCGGTGCAGGATGCTGCCGCCCAGGGGCTGGGTTTCGGCGCGCCGACGGCGGGTGAGCTGGACTTGGCAAATCTGTTATGCACGCTCTTGCCGAGTCTGGAGATGGTGCGTCTGGTCAGCTCCGGTACCGAGGCGACGATGAGCGCGATCCGCCTCGCGCGCGGGTTCACCGGGCGTTCGCGCATCGTCAAATTCGAGGGCTGTTATCACGGCCATTCCGACGGCTTGCTGGTGAAAGCCGGTTCCGGCTTGCTCACCTTTGGCCAGCCGAGTTCCTCCGGCGTACCGGCCGAAATCGCCCAACTCACCACAGTGCTGGACTACAACGATGCCGCCAGCCTGGAAAAATGTTTTGCCGAGAGGGGGCATGAGATCGCCGCCGTGATCGTTGAAGTGGTGGCAGGCAACATGAATCTGGTCGCACCGAAACGCGAATTCCTTGATGCGATGCGTTCGCTCTGCACGCAATACGGCGCAGTGCTGATCCTGGACGAAGTCATGACCGGTTTCCGTGTCAGCTTGCAGGGCGCACAGGGCTATTACGGTATCAAGCCCGACCTGGTGACATTGGGCAAAGTGATGGGCGGCGGACTACCTGCGGCCGCATTTGGTGGCCGGCGCGACATCATGAATTGTCTGGCCCCCTTGGGTGCGGTGTATCAGGCCGGGACGTTATCCGGCAATCCGGTGGCGGTCGCCGCAGGGTTGACTACATTGAAATTGGTGCAGGTGCCGGGCTTCTACGAGCGCTTGGCGCAACGCGCCAAGCAGCTCACCGAAGGGCTCACCGCGGCGGCGAAAAAACATGGCATCGCCTTTTGCGCGCAGTCCGTCGGCGGCATGTTCGGCCTGTATTTCAGGAGCACACCGCCGACCAGCTATGCCGAAGTGATGCAGTGCGACAAGGAGGCCTTCAATCGCTTCTTCCACGCCATGCTGGACGCGGGTCACTATCTTGCGCCGTCGGCGTTCGAGGCGGGTTTTGTCTCGGCCGCGCATACCGAAGCGGACATCGCCGCTACGATTGCGGCGGCGGACAAGATTTTTGCGGCCTGGAAGTGATGGGACTGTTCTCCAAAGCGACCTTCTTCACCACGGTCAACCACATCAAGGACCTGCCGCTGCACGGCGGCAAGGAAGTGGCGTTTGTCGGCCGCTCCAATGCGGGCAAGTCGAGCGCCATCAATACCCTGGCCAACCATACCCGGCTGGCGTTTACCAGCAAGACGCCGGGGCGCACCCAACACCTCAATTATTTCGACTTGGGCGATAACCGCTTTCTGGTGGACCTGCCCGGTTACGGCTACGCCAAAGTGCCACCGGATGTGCAGGCGCACTGGGAACATCTTTTGAGTCAGTACCTGCAAACGCGGGCTGAACTGTGCGGATTGGTGGTCATCATGGATGCGCGCCACCCGCTGACCGAGCGCGATCAGGGCATGCTGGACTGGTTCGCCCCGACCGGCAAACCGGTGCACATCCTGCTGACCAAATCCGACAAGTTGAGCCGGCAACAGGCAACCAAGACCCTGCGCGAAGTGAATGAGTTTCTCGGTGAACATTTCTCGCACTGTTCGGCCCAACTTTTTTCCAGCCTGAAAAAAGTCGGGATGGATGAAGCCGAGGCGGTGATCGCCAGTTGGCTTGCCTGACATTCGGAGTGGTTTCGGACTCATAGAAGCGTAGCGAGCAGGGCGAAGCGCAAGGAGCCGCGCAGCGAATGAGGAGACCTATCGTATTGATAGGCGAGGAATGAGCAACCACGCGACGCTGCGATGTGTCCGCGCAGTAGCTTGGGTGAGAGCGAAAAAAATGCCCCTGAATCAAAGGGGATAGATTCAGGGGCAAAAGTCTTTACGAGGTAAAGACGCCCGCTCAGGGAGGAGAAACGGGAAGCAGCTCTCGCTACTCACCCGCTCTGACGGGTCTGTGCGAAAATAGTTCCATTACTTTACTAATTTGTTGGGAATCGTCATGCAAATACTCGGACAATACCCTCACTCACGCATGCGCCGGATGCGCAACGACCCGTTTTCGCGTGACTTGATGCGAGAGCACATACTCACTTCGGCAGATTTTATCTACCCAGTCTTCGTGCTCGAAGGGGCAAACCGGGTGGAGGATGTCAAGTCCATGCCGGGGGTGCAGCGCAAGACCCTTGACCTGTTGCTGAAAGATGCCGAGCAATGCGTCAAGCTGGGTATCCCGGTGATGGCACTGTTTCCGGTGATCGATGCGCCGCTGAAAAGTCTGGACGCACGTGAAGCCTTCAATCCGAACGGCCTCGTGCCCCGTGTGGTGGCTGCGCTGAAAAAGCACTTCCCGGAGCTCGGCATCATGACCGACGTTGCGCTCGATCCCTATACCAGTCACGGCCAGGATGGCCTGATCGACGACAGCGGCTATGTGCTGAATGACGAAACCATCGCGGTGCTGACCCGGCAGGCGCAGTGTCACGCTACCGCCGGGGCAGACATCGTCGCCCCGTCAGACATGATGGACGGGCGCATCGGCGCGGTGCGCGCGGCGCTGGATGCCGACAAGCGCATCCATACCCGCATCATGGCCTACTCGGCCAAGTACGCCTCCAGCTTCTACGGCCCGTTCCGCGATGCGGTCGGCTCCAGCGGCAATCTGGGTTCCGGCAATAAATACACCTACCAGATGGATCCGGCCAATTCCGACGAAGCGCTGTGGGAGGTCGGGCTCGACCTGCAGGAAGGGGCGGACATGGTGATGGTCAAACCGGGCATGCCCTATCTCGATATCGTGCGGCGGGTGAAGGATGAATACAAAGCGCCGACTTTTGTCTATCAGGTCAGCGGCGAATACGCCATGCTTAAAGCCGCCGCGCTGAACGGCTGGCTGAACGAGGAAGCGTGCGTGCTGGAAGCGCTGCTGGCCTGCAAGCGTGCCGGCGCCGACGGCATTCTGACTTACTTCGCGCTGGATGCGGCGCGGTGGTTGAAATCAGGCGGCCAATAACCCTTCCACGGCGGCAATATCGGCATGGGTTTCCGGATGACGGCTGCCGCTGTGGCGTGCGTTTTCGGGTAGCACGATGAGATGGATCCGGGTTCCCGTTTCACTGCTCAGGGTGTAGCTTGGCACGGTTTCATCGCGACCGCCGATTTTAGCCATCCATTCACCGTCCTCGAATTCCAGATTGTGCTTGAGTAGAAACAGCAGAACAGCCTTGGCATCGTCGCTGAACAGGATCAGGTTGATGTCTGAATCGATACCCGCGCTGCCACTTAACACCGAGCCGGTTAAATAAGGGTGGAAGGGCTCCATCTGGCGCATGGCGTCGAGTGCTTCCTGGCGCAGCAGGCGCAGATTCCGCGGATGATCTTCTGCCTGGAAAAGCGCGCGGTAACTATGCAACGCGGCCTCGACTTCCTCATTGCTGGGCAAGTGATGAGTTTCGAACGCACCCAGCTGTTTCGCCGCCTTGCGCTTGGCAAAAGCAAAATCCGTAATGCCGCCTTCCGCCATCAGCTTGGCGGCTTGATGCGCCAGTTGTTCGCGCATCAGATCGCGGTGTGGCGCGGTGGGTTTGCGCATCAGAAAAGCTGATTGCTGTCGTTCTCTGCGGGCTTGAGCAGGTCAAGCAGGAAATTGCTCTTTTCCGGCGGCAAAAATTCCTCGTAAAAGTACTCTATCCTCTCGCCCTCCGGATCGCGCAGCCCTCCTTCGTTGATGCGCTCGGTGACGATGCCGGGCGGCACGATATATTCGATCTCCGGCTCGTCTTTGAGCATCTTGCCCATATAATCCATCCAGATTGGCAGCGCTGCCCCGCCGCCGGTTTCCCGTTCCCCAAGGCTGCGCGGGTCGTCGTAACCGACCCAAGTGACGGCAACCCGCGCCGGATGGAAACCGCAGAACCACGCATCGGTTGAATCATTGGTGGTTCCGGTTTTGCCCGCGAGGTCATGGCGGCCAAGCGACATGGCACGGATTGCGGTGCCGTGCTTGACCACATCCTGCAACATATTGACCATGGTGAAGGTATTGCGGATGTCCAGCACCTGTTCAGCGTTGACCCTGGCCACTACCGGGGTGGCTTCACTGATCAGATTGCCCTCGCCGTCTTCGATGCGCTGGATCAGGTACGGTGCGACCCGGTAACCGCCGTTGGCGAATACCGAGTAAGCGCCCAGCATCTGCCACGGGGTGACGGAAACGGCGCCCAGCGCCATGGTCAGATACGGGCCGACCTTGTCCCGGTCGAAACCAAATTTAGTGACATAGTCCTGCGCGTATTCGAGGCCGATGGATTGTAGGATGCGGATGGAAATCAGGTTTTTGGATTTAATCAACCCCTGGCGCAAACGCATCGGACCTTCGAAGCTGCCCTCGTAGTTTTTGGGTTCCCACAACTCGCCGCCGGTGTCGGCCAGATTCACCACCAGCGGCGCGTCATTGATGATCGAAGCCGGAGTGAACCCCTTCTCCAAAGCCGCCGAATAAATGAACGGTTTGAAGCTCGACCCCGGCTGCCGCCACGCCTGGGTGACATGGTTGAATTGGTTGCGGTTGAAGTCATAGCCGCCAACCAGTGCATACACGGCACCGGTGCGCGGGTCGCCCGAGACAAAGGCGGCCTCAACCTTGGGTAGTTGCACAATCTCCCATTTTTCAACCGAACTTTGTCTCACGCGGATCAGCGCACCCTTGCGAATGCGCCGGTGGAGGAACAGTTTTCCTGCGGATAACTGTTGCGCAAAGCGCAAGCCTTCTCCCGCGATCTCGATGTGTTGCCCGTCTTTAAGGTAGGCGCCAACGCCCTTGCGACTGACGGAGAGAACAATGGCGGGCTGCATTGCCTCGTCATTTTGCGCATCCTTCAGGGCGGCATCCAGCAAAACATCGGTGTCATTTTTTTTCAGATCAACATAGCCTTCCGGGCCGAGATAATCGTGGCGACGGTCATAATCGAGCACTCCTTTGCGCAATGCCGTATAAGCCTCCGCCTGATCCGCGATGCGGATGGTGGTGGTCACGCTGTAGCCCTGGGTATAAGCCTCTTCCTGGAAACGCTGATACATTTCCTGGCGCACCAGTTCGGCGATGTAGCTGGCGTTGACCGCAAATTCCTGGTGATAGGCGGTTTGTTTGGTTTGCAGCGGTTCTTCCCTCGCCTGCGCGTATTGATCGTGCTGGATATAACCGAGATCGAGCATGCGGCGCAGAATGTATTCCTGCCTGACTTTAGCGCGGCTCGGATTGACCACCGGATTGTAGGCGCCGGGTGCCTTGGGCAAGCCGGCCAGCATGGCCATTTCAGCGAGCGACAACTGGGTCAGCGGTTTGGAAAAATACGCCTGCGCGGCAGCACCAAAGCCATAGGCGCGCTGGCCCAGATAGATATGGTTGATGTACAACTCAAGGATCTGGTCTTTGCCTAGATTGCTTTCGATCTTGAATGCCAGCAGCATCTCGTTGAGTTTCCGCGAGAAGGTTTTTTCCCGCGACAGGAAAAAATTGCGCGCGACTTGCATGGTGATGGTGCTCGCGCCCTGTTTGACGCCGCCGGAAGAAAAGTTGGAATAAGCCGCACGCGCCACGCCAACATAATCCACCCCGCCATGCTCGTAAAAACGGTCATCCTCCGCCGCCAGAATGGCAAGTTTCATCAACGTTGGCACGGCTTCAATGCTGACCAGTTCCCTGCGCTCCTCACCAAACTCGCCAATCAGAACTTTTTCCGCGCTGTAAATGCGCAAGGGCATTTTGGGGTGATAGTGGGTCAGCGCATCCAGCGAAGGCAGGGTGGGATAAATCAGGATTGCCGCAAACAGCAGAAAGAGCAGCGGCAGCAGCGGCAGCATCAGCAAGCCGAGCGCGGGATAGAACCAGCGGCGAGAGGTCATGGCAGAAATTTTGGGACAGAATTGATTTTGCGGGCATTATATCGTCCCAGGCCGGCAAAAAATGGATCCAGAAAAAACTTTACACCTATGGGAGTTATTGCTAGGATTTAAACCAGTTTATACGGAAGTGCGCTAACTATCCTATGATTAAAGGAAATTTCGACATAACGTTAGATTTTCTGCAGACTTCCACCCCGCCGATGATTGGAGTGGACATCAGTTCTTCTTCCGTCAAGATGCTGGAGTTGAGCCAGGCGCCAAAAAAAGGCGGGTTGATTGTTGAGCGCTACGCGATCGAGCCGTTGCCAGCCGATGCCGTCAGCGACGGCAATATCAATAATCTGGATGCCGTGTCCGAATCGCTGCAGCGCGCGTGGAAGCGCATGGGCTCCCGCATCCGCAATGTCAGCCTCGCCCTGCCTGCCGCCACCGTGATTAGCAAGAAAATCATGTTGCCGGCCGGTTTGCGCGAAGACGATCTCGAATACCAGGTCGAGACTGAAGCCAACCAATACATACCATTCGCGCTGGAAGAAGTGAATCTCGATTTTCAGGTGATCGGCCCCTCGGCGGCGAATCCGGAAGAAATTGAAGTCCTGCTGGCGGCATCCCGCAAAGTGAATGTCGAGGACCGGGTCGCGGCGGCGCAGGCCGCAGGTTTGCGCACGGTTGTGATGGATGTCGAGCCCTACGCCGCCGAAGCCGCCCTTGAGCAGATTTGCGCGCAATTGCCTGGTGGTGCTGTTGACCAGTGCGTGGCCGTGGCCGATATCGGGGCCACGGTGATGAACGTGAATGTGTTGCGCAACGGCCAGTCGGTTTATACGCGAGACCAGCAAGTAGGCGGCGCCCAGTTGACCCAGCAAATTCAGGCGGCGTTTGGCCTGACCGCTGAAGAAGCGGAGGCGGGCAAACGCAACGGCGGATTGCCGGAAAACTACGAGAGCGATGTACTGGCACCGTTTCGTGAGAATCTGGCGATGGAAGTTTCGCGCGCGCTACAGTTCTTCTTTACTTCCACCCAGTATAACGAAGTGGACTATGTGGTGCTGTCGGGCGGATGCGCGGCGCTGGCCGGCCTGGACGAAGCGGTGGCAACCCGTACCCAGGTCAGCACTTTGGTGGCCAATCCCTTTCAACTAATGTCACTGTCGAGCCGGATCAAGCCGCGCCAGTTGCAGGCGGATGCGCCGGCTCTAATGATTGCGTGCGGCTTGGCAATGCGGAGGTTTGACCCGTCATGATGCGAATTAACCTATTGCCGCACCGCGAGGAGAAGCGCCGTGCACAGCAGATGCAATTTATTGTGCTAAGCGCCTTGTCGCTGCTTTTCGGCGCAATGATTGTCGGACTCGTGCACGTCGCCATCGGCGCCCAGATTTCGTATCAGGAACGCCGCAACGCCTATCTGCAACAGGAAACCGCGGTGCTGGACAAGCAAATTGCCGAAATCAGGAAATTGCGCGAACAGACGCAGTCATTGCTGGCGCGCAAGACAGTGGTTGAGAACCTGCAATCGACGCGGGCCGATGTGGTGCATTTGCTTGACCAGATGTTGCGTATTTTGCCGGAGGGGGTGCATCTCAAAACACTCCGCCAGAACGGGCTAAAAATCAGCGTGGTGGGTTATGCACAGTCCAACGCCAGGGTCTCCACCCTGATGCGCTCGATCGAGGATTCATCTTGGATGAGCTCGCCGACCCTGGTGGAAATCCACGCGACGAATGTCGGTGGGGCCAGGTTGAACGAATTTTCGCTTAACTTCGATCTGACCCGGCAAGACGACTCGGCCGCCCCGGTAGCGGGCAAAACAGGGAAGAAAGGCTAGGGCGTGCAAATGAACTTTCTTGAAGAAATAAAAAGTATTGATCCCAACAAGCCGGGCAGTTGGCCCTGGCTGGTTAAGTTGACCGCCTATGTTTCAATGTTTCTGGTCGTGGTGGTGGCGGGAGCGTTTCTGGATTGGCAAGACCAATATGAGGGGCTGAAACGGATCCAGCAGGAAGAGGCAACGCTGAAGGATGCTTATTTGGCCAAGAAGCGCCAGGCGATCAACCTGGATATCATCAAGAAGCAGTTGCTTGACACGCAACAGTCGTTCGGTGCCTTGTTGAAGCAGTTGCCGAGCAAATCCGAAATGGATGCGCTGCTCACCGATATCAACCAGGCCGGGCTGGGGCGCGGTTTGCAATTTGAGCTGTTCCGTCCGGGCCTTGAAGTGCCCAACGGGGTATTCACCGAACAGCCGATTGCAATCAAAGTTATCGGCAGCTATGACGATCTGGGCAATTTCGCCAGCGATGTTTCCCAATTGCCACGGATCGTTACGCTGAACGATATCCGCATTTCTCCAAGCGCGGTAGCCGCAGGTGTAGCCGGGACCTTGAGCCTGGAAGCCACGGCCAAAACCTACCGCTACCTGGATGATGCGGAATTGGCCGCGCAGAAACGCGCGGCACAGGCAGCGAGGAAGAAAAAATGAGAAAAGCTTTCACGCTGTTGTTGGCCGCTTTCCTCCTGTCTGCCTGCAGCAACGAGGAGTTTCAGGATCTGCGCGATTTCGTAAATAACGCCGGTGCCGACATGCGCGGCAAGGTCGAGCCGCCACCCGATATCAAACCTTACGAACCTTTTGCCTACGATAATTCTGCACGCTTGCCGGACCCGTTCCGGCCGCGCAAAGCCGAGGCGAGGGGCAAGGGCGGTGCCGGACAGAATCAGCCCGACTTCAGCCGGCCCAGAGAAGAGCTGGAAGATTTTCCGCTGGAAAGCCTGAAAATGATCGGATATTTGCACCAGAAGGGTGTCGGTCACGCGATAGTGCGTTCCGCCGAAGGAAAAATATACCGCGTCAGGGCGGGCAATTATATCGGCTTGAACTTTGGCCAGATTACCGCAGTCAGCGAAACCGAGCTTGCGGTAAAGGAAATGGTGCAGGACAGTGCCGGTGACTGGACGGAACGCGAAAGCACTTTGCAATTGGCCGAATGATTAGGAGTGAAAACATGAAACAAGTTGAAAATGTGCTGCATCAATTCTTCCGGATGTTCGCCTTCGCCTTCGCGTTTGCACTGTGCGCTTTCGGCGTGCAGGCGGAAGAAGGAATCAACACGATCCAGAGTCTGTCCGCCGGCACCCTGCAGGATGGCAAGCTGACCCTCACGGTTGGGCTCAAGTCGCCGCCCAAAGCGCAGCCGGCAGCTTTCACGATCAACACGCCGCCACGCATTGCGTTTGACTTTCCCGGTACCGAGAACGGGCTGGGCACTTCGATGCAAAGCTTTGGCGAGGGCGATTTGCGCAGCGCCAATATCGTGCAGGCGGGTAATCGTACCCGGCTGGTGATCAATCTGGCCCAAATGGTCGGTTATGACACGCGTATCGAAGGCAACCAAGTGCTGATTACTTTGCAACCCAGGGGACTGGTGGGCGGCGCCCCGGTGGTTGCGGGCGCACACTTTGCCGACAGCACCGCGAGCGGGCAAAACCACAGTCTGCGCGATATTGATTTTAGGCGGGGTGCCAACGGCGAAGGCCGCGTGCAGATCGATTTGTCGGATGCCGACATTGGCATCGATATCAAGCAGCAGGGCAAGGCGCTGGTGGTGGAGTTTCAGCATGCCACCCTGCCGCGCAACCTGCAGCGCAAGCTGGATGTGGCCGATTTTGCCACGCCGGTGCAGATCGTTGATGCATTCGCGCAAGGCGGCAACGCGCGGGTTTTGATCGAGCCCAAAGGCGCGTGGGAATATTCCGCCTACCAGACAGACAATAAATTCATCGTCGAGGTCAAGGCTAGCCTGGAAGATCCAAGCAAGATCGTGTTGCCGAAATCGCGCTATGAAGGAGACAAGCTGACCCTGAATTTCCAGAATATTTCGACACGGGAAGCGCTGAGCGTGATCGCCGACTTCACCGGTCTCAACATGGTCATTAGCGACAGCGTATCCGGCAGCCTGACCCTGCGTCTGAAAGATGTGCCGTGGGATCAGGCATTCGAAATCATCCTGCAAAGCCGGGGGCTGGACAAACGCGTCAGCGGCAATGTGATCCAGGTGGCTCCGCGTGAGGAGATTGCGGCGAAGGAAAAGATCGAATTTTCATCGCGCCAGGAAATATCCGAACTGCAGCCTTTGCGCACCGAGAATTTCCAGCTCGCCTACGCCAAGGCGGCAGACATCGTAAAGCTGATTTCGGACAGCAAGCAACCGTTGTTATCCAAACGCGGCAGCGCCAACTTTGATTTGCGCACCAACATGCTGTTTGTGAAGGATGCCCCTTCCAGCCTGGAAGAGGTGCGCAAGCTGATCGCGCTGGTCGATGTGCCGGTCAGGCAGGTTTTGATCGAGGCGCGCTTCGTCGAGGCGGCTGAAACCTTCAACCAGACGCTGGGGGGCAGGCTGGCCTATAACGGACCGACCGTTGCCCAGGGGGGCGGTTTTTCCGGCTTCGGTTTGGCCAGTCGCGGAAGCGCATCCGGCGGCAGCCTTAATTTGCCAGGAGCCGCATCCGGCCTTGGCGGCCTGACCATGACACTGTTCAACGCGGCAGCGACCAAGACCTTGAGCCTGGAACTCAACGCTTCGGCGATTGATGGCACCACCAAGAATATCGCCAGCCCACGGGTGGTGACCAGCGATAAAACCGCGGCTACCATCGAGTCCGGGGTTGAAGTGCCTTACCAGCAGGCAAGCAGCAGCGGCGCCACCAACGTGGCTTTCAAGAAGGCCGTGCTGGGCCTGACTGTTACGCCGCAAATTACGCCAGAAGATAGTGTGACGATGCAGATCAGTGTCAGCCAGGATTCGGTCGGCAACATTTTCTCCGGGGTGCCCAGCATTAATACAAAAAAAGTGGACACACAAGTGCTGGTAGACAACGGCGGCACGGTGGTGATTGGCGGGGTCTATACGCAGGACGAGTCGGACTCAACCTCGAAAGTCCCCGGATTGGGCGATATTCCAATTCTGGGCTGGCTGTTCAAAAACAACACCAAGGCGAAAAGCAAAAAAGAATTGCTGGTCTTTATCACCCCGAAAATTCTCAAGGACACTCTGGGATCGAACTAGATCCGGCCGCATTCATCCCATTCCGGCCCGGCGCAAGCCGGGCTTTGTTTTGCGGCATGAACGCGTAATTCCGTTACAATTTCCGCAATGGTTACCGATCCTCCCTTCAAACAAACTTCAGGCAATATTGTCATCGTCGGGATGCCCGGTAGCGGCAAGACCACGGTTGGCAGATTGCTGGCGAAGAAGCTGCAAAAAACCTTTGTTGATAGCGACGACGAAATTCAGCACCGCACCGGCGTGTCGATCCCGCATATTTTTGATGTGGAAGGCGAGGCGGGTTTCCGCCAGCGCGAAAGCGCGGCACTGGAGGCCTTGGTGCAGCGGAAAAATATCGTATTGGCGACCGGGGGTGGGGCGGCATTGAGTGCAGCCAATCGCGAGTTGCTCAAACAGTGCGGGGTGGTTGTGTACCTGAAAAGTAGTGTGCACGATCTGTGGCAGCGCACCCGCCATGACCGCAATCGTCCTCTGCTTCAGACGGCCGATCCCTATGCAAAATTGCATACCCTGTGCGCGCAGCGCGATCCGGGTTACCTTGAGATCGCCGATATCGTGGTGCATACCGGCAGGCAGAGCGTGCACACTTTGCTCGGCCGTTTGCTGGAGCGCTTGGCGGCCTGGCCGCAACAAACGAAGAAACAGGAGGAAGGCTCAATGCAAACCCTGACTGTCGGCATGGCCGAACGCAGTTACCCCATTTATATCGGCAGCGGTTTGCTGCGCAACGTGGCGGATTTGTTGTTGCCGCATCTGCCGCAAAAACGGGCGATGATCGTGACCAACACGACCGTGGCGCCGCTGTACCTGGATGCGCTGACGGCGCGTCTGCGCGCCTGCGGCGTGAATTGCGGCAACATCGTGCTGGCGGACGGCGAGCAATACAAGAACGCCGATTCCATCGGCGCAATTTACAACGAACTGCTGTCATCCCGCAGCGAACGCGGCACGCCGCTGATAGCGCTCGGCGGCGGGGTGATCGGCGACATGACCGGCTTTGCCGCCGCCACCTATTTGCGCGGCGTGCCGTTCATCCAGATTCCGACAACCCTGCTGGCACAGGTGGACTCCTCGGTTGGCGGCAAAACCGGGATCAATCACCCGCTTGGCAAGAATATGATTGGCGCTTTCTATCAGCCGCGCGTGGTGCTGGCGGACACCGACACGCTGGATACTTTGCCAGACAAGGAACTCAGCGCCGGTCTGGCCGAGGTGATCAAGTATGGCCTGATCCGCGACCTGCCTTTTCTGGCGTGGCTTGAGGGCAATATGGAAAAACTGCGCGCCCGCGACAAGGCTGCCCTGCAGTACGCGATCACCCGCAGTTGTCGGAACAAGGCGGCAGTGGTGGCCGCCGACGAGCGTGAAAGCGGCGAGCGCGCCCTGCTCAATCTGGGCCATACCTTCGGCCATGCGATTGAAAACGGGATGGGCTACGGTGTCTGGTTGCACGGTGAGGCAATTGCGGCGGGCACAAGGATGGCGGCCGATCTGTCGCGCCGCCTGGGCTGGCTCAGCGAGGCAGAAGTAGAACGGGTGTGCGCGCTGTTGCTGCGGGCCGGCTTGCCGTCGAGTGCCCCCGCGCTGGGGGTGGAAAAATATCTGCAACTGATGGGGCTGGACAAAAAAGTCGAAGGGGGCAAAATGCGTTTCGTTCTGTTGAAAGGGTTGGGGTGCGGTGTGGTGAGCGGTGATGTTGCGGATACGCTGCTGCGGCAAACCCTGGAGTCGTGCAGTGGCTGACGCGCTGGCGAGCTATGCCGTGCGCGCCAGCGCGGGCGGCCGCCTAGTGGCGGAAGCTCCGCCCGTCGGACGCAGCGAATTTCAGCGCGACCGCGACCGCATCATCCATTCCGCCGCCTTCCGCCGCCTGGAATACAAAACCCAGGTATTCGTTAACCACGAAGGCGATCTGTTCAGGACCCGGCTCACCCACAGCATCGAAGTGGCGCAGATCGCGCGCTCGATTTCGCGCCACCTGCGCTTGAACGAAGATTTGGTCGAGGCCATTTCGCTGGCGCACGATTTGGGCCACACGCCTTTCGGCCACGCCGGACAGGAGGCGCTGAACGATTGCATGCAGACGCACGGCGGCTTTGAACACAATTTGCAGTCGTTGCGCGTGGTCGATCTGCTGGAAGAACGTTACGCCGCCTTCGACGGGTTGAATCTGTGTTTCGAGACACGCGAAGGCATTCTCAAGCATTGTTCGCCCGCCCATGCCGCGCAACTGGGAGAGGTGGGCGCGCGCTTCCTTGCCGGCCGGCGCCCCTCGCTGGAAGCGCAGATCGCCAATCTGGCTGACGAAATCGCCTATAACAACCACGATGTGGATGACGGCCTGCGTTCCGGCTTGCTTACGCTGGAACAACTGGCCGAAGTGGGGTTGTTCGCCTCGCATCTGGCGCAAGTGCGCGATGCCTGCCCCGGTCTGGTGGAGCGCCGCGTGGTGCATGAAACTGTGCGCCGCATGATCAACACGCAGATCACCGACCTGATTCGGCAGACCGAGATAAACATCCGCGCCGCCAAACCCGAAACAGTGGACGATGTGCGCGCCTGTCCGGCGTTGGTCGCCTTCAGTCCGCAGATGCAGGCGGCGAATAGCGAACTAAAGCATTTTTTGCGCGCCAACCTGTACCGCCACTATCGCGTGATGCGCATGAGCGCCAAAGCGCAACGCATTATCCGCGAGCTTTTTGCCGCGTTTGATGGCGACCCGCGCCTGTTGCCGTCCACCGTGCGGACACGCGGCGCGGACACGCTGGCGCGGGCGGTTGCCGACTATATTGCCGGGATGACCGACCGCTATGCGATCCGCGAACACCGGCGGATATTTGCGATTGAAGCGCTTTGAGCCGGCTCCGGTTGCCCTTGGGGCAGGGTTTAAGGTAGCATTCCCGCCCTTTTGGATGAATTTCAGGTGCAGCAGGTGTCTGCTGCCGTTTAGTTGAATGATTGAGGTGAGCAAGGTGAATAATTCTTCGTTGCCCGCGCGGCAAGGTCTATACGACCCGCGCAATGAACATGATGCATGTGGTGTCGGTTTCGTCGCGCAGATCAAGGGTCATCCCAGCCATGAACGGGTAAGCCAGGGCCTGCAGATACTGGAAAATCTGACCCACCGCGGCGCCGTCGGTGCCGATCCGCTGGCCGGCGACGGGGCGGGCATTTTGCTGCAAATTCCCGATCAATTTCTGCGCGATGAAATGGGCTGGGGCGGCATTCCATTGCCGGCGGCCGGCGAATACGGGGTTGGCATGCTGTTTTTGCCGCGCGAGGCAATCGCCCGCGCCGCTTGTGAAAAAATCATCGCCGACAAAATCAAGACCGAAGGCCAAATCCTACTGGGCTGGCGCGATGTGCCGGTCGATAACAGCACCTTGGGTGAAAGCGTCAAGGCGGTCGAGCCCATGGTGCGCCAGGTGTTTGTCGGGCGCGGCAAAACAACGCCGGACCAGGACGCCTTCGAGCGCAAGCTGTTCGTCATCCGCAAAACAGCAGAGCACGCAATCAGCAAATTGGGCAAGGGGCAAGGCAAAGGCTTCTACGTGCCTTCGCTATCGTCGCGCACCATTGTCTACAAGGGCATGCTGCTGGCCGACCAGGTTGGCAAGTATTTCTGCGATTTGCAGGATGCGCGGGTCGTGAGCGCATTCGCCCTGGTGCACCAGCGCTTCTCCACCAACACCTTCCCCACCTGGGATCTGGCCCATCCGTTCCGCATGATCGCGCACAATGGCGAGATCAACACGCTGCGCGGCAATGTGAACTGGATGGCGGCGCGCCATGCCGCGATGTCGTCGAAAATTCTTGGCGCCGATCTGGAAAAATTGTGGCCGCTGATTGCAGAAGGCCAGTCCGATTCCGCCTGTTTTGACAACGCGCTGGAGTTGCTGGTGGCGGGCGGCTATTCGCTGCCGCACGCGATGATGCTGCTGATCCCGGAAGCCTGGGCCGGCAATCCGCTGATGGACGAAGAGCGCCGCGCGTTCTACGAATATCACGCCGCGCTGATGGAGCCGTGGGACGGCCCTGCCGCGGTGGCATTTACCGACGGCCGCATGATAGGCGCCACTCTGGATCGCAACGGCCTGCGTCCGGCGCGTTATCTGATCACCGACGACAACGTGGTGCTGATGGCGTCGGAAATGGGCGTGCTACCGATCGCGGAAAACAAGATTGTGCAGAAATGGCGCCTGCAACCGGGCAAGATGTTCCTCATCGACATGCAGGCCGGGCGCATCGTGGACGATGCCGAGCTGAAGAAGCAACTCGCCACCGCCAAGCCTTATCGTGAGTGGATCGAGCAGTCGCGCTACTATCTCGGGAATCTGCCCGCCGTGGCGGCAAAAGTCACCGCCGGCGCGACCCTGCTCGACGCGCAGCAGGCGTTTGGCTATACCCAGGAAGATCTCAAGTTCATTCTGCTGCCGATGGCCAATGCGGGGGAAGAAGCGACCGGATCAATGGGCGCGGATGCCGCGCTGCCGGTGCTGTCCAGCCGCAACAAGGTTCTGTACAACTACTTCAAACAGCTGTTTGCGCAAGTGACCAATCCGCCGATCGACCCGATCCGCGAAGAAATCGTGATGTCGCTGACCTCGTTTATCGGCTCCAAACCCAACCTGCTCGGCGTAGATGAAACCGAACCAATGCCGCGCCTGGAGGCGCACCAGCCGGTGCTGTCGCACGAGGATGCAGCCAAGCTGCACGGCATCGACAAACTGACCCGGGGCAAATATAAATCCACTGTGCTGGACATCACCTATCCGGTGAAGAGCGGCGCCGCCGGTTGCGAAGGTGCAATCACCGCCTTGAAAAAGGCCGCCGACAAGGCGGTGGCCGCCGGATACAACGTGCTGATCCTGTCGGACCGCGCGCTTTCTGCCAAACGGCTGGCGATTCCGGCCCTGCTGGCGACATCAGCGGTGCACCATCATCTGGTCAAGGCCGGCTCGCGCACCCGCACCGGGCTGGTGGTGGAAACCGGCTCGGCCCGGGAAGTTCATCACTTTGCCATGCTCGCCGGTTATGGCGCGGAGGCAGTCTATCCGTGGCTGGTGTTCGATACGCTGTCCGCGCTCGATTTGCCGTCCAACCTGACGGCCAAAGATGCGCACAAGCGTTTCATCAAGGCAATCAACAAGGGCCTGCTCAAGGTGATGTCCAAGATGGGCATTTCCACTTATCAATCCTATTGCGGCTCGCAAATCTTCGAGGCGGTCGGACTCAACAGCGAGTTTATCGGGCAATACTTCCCCGGCACGGCCACCCAGATTCAGGGCATCGGCCTGCAGGAAGTGGCGGAGGAGGCGTTGCGCCTGCATAGCGCCGCGTTCGGCAACGATCCGCTGCTGGCCGACATGCTGGATGCGGGCGGCGAGTATGCCTGGCGCACGCGCGGCGAGGAACATACCTGGACCCCGGATTCGATCGCCAAGTTGCAGCACGCCACGCGTTCCAACAACTTCAGCACCTACAAGGAATACGCCAAACTGATCAACGACCAGACCCGGCGCCAGATGACCTTGCGCGGTCTGTTCGAGATCAAGCCGGTGGCGTCGCCGGTGCCGCTGGACCAGGTCGAGCCGGCGAAAGAGATCGTCAAGCGTTTTGTTACCGGCGCGATGTCGCTCGGTTCGATCTCGACCGAGGCTCACACCACGCTGGCCATCGCGATGAACCGCCTCGGCGGCAAGTCCAACACCGGCGAAGGCGGCGAGGACGCCAACCGGTTCAAGGTACTGCACGGCGGAGAAAAATTGTCCGAGATTATCGGCAAGAACCGCATCGAAGCCGACAAGACCATGCTGCCCGGCGATTCCCTGCGTTCGCGCATCAAGCAGGTGGCCTCCGGCCGCTTCGGCGTGACGGCGGAATATCTGGCCAGCGCCGACCAGATCCAGATCAAGATGGCGCAGGGCGCGAAGCCCGGCGAAGGCGGCCAGCTACCCGGCGGCAAAGTGTCGGAATACATCGGCAAATTGCGACACTCGGTGCCCGGAGTGGGCCTGATTTCGCCGCCGCCTCACCATGACATTTATTCCATCGAAGACTTGGCGCAGCTCATCCACGACCTGAAAAACGCCAATCCGTCAGCCTCCATTTCGGTCAAGCTGGTGTCGGAAGTCGGTGTCGGCACGGTGGCGGCGGGCGTATCCAAAGCCAAGGCCGACCACATCGTGATCTCCGGCTTCGACGGCGGCACCGGCGCCAGCCCGCTGTCGTCGATCAGGCACGCCGGCACGCCGTGGGAGTTGGGATTGTCGGAAGCGCAGCAGACGCTGGTGCTGAACAAACTGCGCGGGCGTATCGGCTTGCAGGTGGACGGCCAGTTGAAGACGGGGCGCGATGTATTGATCGGCGCGCTGCTCGGCGCGGACGAATTCGGCTTTGCCACCGCGCCGCTGGTGGTGGAAGGCTGCATCATGATGCGCAAATGCCACCTCAATACCTGCCCGGTAGGGGTTGCCACACAAGACCCGGCCCTGCGCAAAAAATTCACCGGCCAGCCGGAGCACGTGGTGAACTATTTCTTCTTCGTCGCCGAAGAGGTGCGCGAGCTGATGGCGCAGATGGGCATCCGCAAGTTCGAAGACCTGATCGGGCGCAGCGACCTGCTCGACATGCGCGCCGGCATCGAGCACTGGAAAGCCAAAGGCCTGAATTTCAGTAAGGTGTTCCATCAGCCGCAGGTGCCCTCCAAGGTGGCGCGCCGCCATGCGGAAGAACAGGATCACGGGCTCGGGCATGCGCTTGACAACGAACTGATTGCCCGCTCAAAAGAAGCTCTCGACGCGCAGCGGGTAGTCACCATCGACACGCCGATTCGCAACGTGAACCGCACGGTCGGCACCATGCTGTCGCATGAAGTGGTTAAGCGTTACGGCAACGCCGGTCTGCCGGATGACACCATCCGCATCCGCCTGCGCGGTACCGCCGGACAGAGTTTTGGCGCCTTCCTCGCGCACGGCATCACCCTGCAACTCGAAGGCGAAGGCAACGACTACGTGGGCAAGGGACTGTGCGGCGGGCGCATCATCGTCAAGCCGGCCGACGACAGCAAACTGGTGGCGGAAGACAACATCATCGTCGGCAACACCGTGCTGTACGGCGCGACGGCGGGCGAGGTGTATTTTCGCGGTGTAGCCGGCGAGCGTTTCGCGGTGCGCAATTCCGGCGCCAGCGCGGTGGTTGAGGGCGTGGGTGACCACGGCTGCGAATATATGACCGGCGGGCTGGTGGTGGTGCTGGGGCAGACCGGGCGCAACTTCGCGGCCGGCATGTCCGGCGGCGTGGCCTATGTGCTGGATGAAGAGGGCACCTTCCCGCAACGCTGCAACATGGCCATGGTACAACTGGAGGCCGTTCCGGAAGAAGCGGCGGCCAGCGAGACCGGCGAAGTCGAAGCGCATGGCCGCGTCCACTTCAACCATCTGAACAAGGCTGACGAACTGTTGTTGCACGGCAAGATCGAGGAACATCTGCGCTATACCGGCAGCGCGCGCGCCAGACAGATTCTCGACAGCTGGTCTGCCTGCCTGCCAAAATTCGTCAAGGTCATGCCGACCGAATATCGACGCGCGCTGCTGGAAATCGCGGCGCAACAGAAGGAGGCCGCATAATGGGCAAGCCAACCGGATTCATGGAATTCAAACGCCTCAACGAAAGTTATGCGCCGGTCGAACAACGCAAAGGCAATTACCGCGAATTTGTCGCGCATCTGACCGATGCCGAAGCGCAGCAACAGGGCGCGCGCTGCATGGACTGCGGCATCCCGTTCTGCAACAACGGCTGCCCGGTCAACAACATCATCCCCGACTGGAACGACCTGGTGTATCGCGGCAAGTGGCAGCAGGCGCTGGAAGTGCTGCACTCAACCAACAACTTCCCCGAAGTGACCAGCCGCATCTGTCCCGCCCCGTGCGAGGCGGCCTGCACGCTGAACATCAACAACGACGCGGTCGGGATCAAGTCGATCGAGCACGCGATCATCGACAAGGGCGGGGAAAACGGCTGGGTCTTGCCGCAACCCGCGCAGAAAAAGACAGGCAAGAAAGTCGCCGTGGTCGGTTCCGGCCCGGCCGGTTTGGCGGCCGCGCAGCAACTGGCGCGTGCCGGTCATGCGGTGACGGTGTTCGAGAAGAATAGCCGCATCGGCGGTCTGATGCGCTATGGCATTCCGGACTTCAAACTGGACAAACACCTGATCGACTGGCGCATGGCACAACTGGCGGCGGAAGGCGTGAAGTTTCAGACCAACACTTTCGTGGGCAAAGAGGCGCCGGGCAAGGAAGTTGCCAACGACGCGCGGAAAACCGTGAGCCCGCAGCAACTGCAAAAGGATTTCGATGCGGTGATTCTGTCCGGCGGTTCCGAACAGCCGCGCGACCTGCCGGTGCTGGGGCGCCAGCTCAAGGGCGTGCATTTCGCGCTGGAGTTTCTGATTCCGCAGAATAAGGAAGTGGAGGCCATGACACGGCGTAGCGAAGCTTCCGGGGTGGGAATGGCCTCTTCTCACCCGCTCCCGCAAACCGCTGGCTCCGCCAGTAACGTGTCGCGGGTGGAGGGCGATACGAAGAATCCGATCAACGTTGCCGGCAAGCATGTGGTGGTCATCGGCGGCGGCGATACCGGCTCCGACTGCGTCGGCACTTCCAACCGGCAGGGCGCCGCTTCTATCACCCAAATCGAAGTGATGCCGCGCGCGCCGGAGCAGGAGAACAAGGCGCTGACCTGGCCCTACTGGCCAATGAAACTGCGCACCTCCAGTTCGCATGACGAGGGCTGCGAGCGCGACTGGGCGATTGCCACGCAGGCCTTCAACGGCGAGAAGGGTGTGCTCAAGTCGATCAGCGCGGTGCGCGTCGAGTTCAAAGACGGCAAGATGGTCGAAGTGGCGGGCAGCGAATTCGAACTGCAGGCCGATTACGTGTTCCTCGCCATGGGTTTCATCCATCCACTGGCGCAGGTGCTGGACGCGTTCGGCGTGGAGAAGGATGGTCGCGGGAATGCCAAAGCGACGACCGACGGGGCAAACTGCTATCACACCAACGTGGAAAAAGTCTTTGCCGCGGGCGACATGCGCCGCGGTCAGTCGCTGGTGGTATGGGCGATCCGGGAAGGCCGCCAGTGTGCGCGTGCGGTGGATGAGTTTCTGATGGGCTCGTCGGTGTTGCCGCGATAATAAAAACAAATCCACCACAGAGACACGGAGACACGGAGAAAGGCAAGGACAAAAACTGATTCGACAGCACGCCGGGGAATTGCCAGAAGTTGTCAGGGTGTGGGATTGGTTTTTGATTTTGTTTTTCTCCGTGTCTCTGTGTCTCAGTGGTGAAATTCTTTAAGGATTACCATGAATTTCAAAGTCAAAAATGACACCTTTCTGCGCGCCCTACTGCGCCAGCCGACCGACTACACGCCGCTGTGGATGATGCGTCAGGCCGGGCGTTTTTTGCCGGAATATCGCGCGACACGGCGCAAGGCGGGCAGCTTCATGGGCTTGTGCAAGAACACAGACCTGGCGACCGAAGTCACCCTGCAACCGGTCGAGCGTTTTCCGCTGGATGCGGCGATTTTGTTCTCCGACATTTTGACCGTGCCGGACGCGATGGGGCTGGGCTTGTATTTTGCCGATGGTGAAGGCCCCAAGTTTGAGCGTCCGCTGCAAACCGCAGCCGACATCATGGCACTGCATGTGCCCGATATGGGCAAGGATCTGAAATACGTGACCGATGCTGTGGCACAGATTCGACGGACGCTGGACGGGCGCATTCCGCTGATCGGTTTTTCCGGCAGCCCGTGGACGCTTTCCTGCTACATGGTCGAAGGCGGCAGCAGCGACGACTATGCCAAGGTCAAGACCCTGATGTACAAGGAACCAAAACTGATGCATCACGTCCTCGACGTGACTGCGCAGGCAGTGACCGCTTACCTCAACGCGCAGATCGAAGCCGGCGCGCAGGCCGTAATGATCTTCGATTCGTGGGGCGGCGCGCTGTCGCATGCCGCGTTCCACGAATTCTCGCTGGCCTATACCCGGCGCATCATTGACGGCCTGATCAAGGAAAAAGACGGCGTGCGTATCCCCTCCATCGTGTTCACCAAGGGCGGCGGTCTCTGGATTGAGGGCATCGCCGACAGCGGTTGCGATGCGGTCGGACTGGACTGGACCATGGACATTGGCGTGGCGCGGCAGAAAGTGGGGCACAAGGTTGCGCTGCAGGGCAATCTCGACCCTGCGGTTTTGTTTGCCACGCCGGAGGTGATCCGCACCGAAGTGGAGAAGGTATTAAGCAGCTATGGCTATGGCAGCGGCCACGTGTTCAACCTCGGCCACGGCATCTCGCAGCATACCGATCCGGAGAATGTTGCCGCGCTGGTGCAGGCCGTCCACGAGCTCAGTAAAAAGTACCATTAAATCAGGCGAGTCCTGTCGGTTGTGAACAGGTCGTCTGAGACAGCAAAAGCCACGGGTTCGGTTTCCCGTGGCTTTTGTTTTATCAATCTAACCTATTGTTTATTATAACTCTAACAAGGTGGACAAAAATTGGGCGCTAAAATGAAAGTGTATATATCGTGAGCAGTTAGGACTGAATAAGACGAATTTTCCACAAACTTATCCACAGCAAATGTGTATAAGGAAAAATGCTCATATAGTTCAAGGTGATTGGCTAAACTTCATAGAAATGACCCGAGAAAATCACACTAAAACGTCACTGCTTCGCGTCGCGCTGGACGTGCCGTTGTCAACCCTTTTCGATTACAGCGTAAGTGAAGGAATGCCGCTTGAAATCGGCCAGCGCGTGGTCGTGCCGTTCGGACGCAAAGAGGTAGTCGGCATCGCGCTGGCATGGGCGGCAGAGTCCGAGCTGGCAGAGGGGAAGCTGAAATCCGTGGTGCGGGTGCTGGATGATGTGCCGCCGCTGCCGCAGGAATTGCTCGCCTTGCTGCGTTTTTGCAGCGACTACTACCACTATCCGCTGGGTATGGTTGCCTTGTCGGCTTTGCCGGTGCGCTTGCGCGATGCCGCGCCCTTCACGCCGAAGCAGGCGCTGACTTACTGCCTGAGTCCCGCAGGTGAGGCGTTGGATCCGGCGACGCTGCCCAAGCGCCGCGTGGTACAGCGGCGCATCCTGCAGACGCTGCGTCTCGGTCCAAGGAGCGGTGCACAATTGCGCGAGATTTCCGCCAGTGCGCCCGCCGCATTAAAAGTGTTGCTGGAAGCGGGCTGGGTCGAAGCGGATGCGCCCCTGCCGCGCATCGCGCATGTATTCCAGGATGCCCATGCACTGACGGACGAGCAGCAGCAGGCCGTCGATGCCGTTACCCGGCAAAGCGGCTACGGCTGTTTCCTGCTGCACGGCATCACCGGCAGCGGCAAGACCGAGGTGTATGTGCATCTGATGCACGCGATGCTGCAGCCCCGTCCTGAGCTTGGTCGAAGGGGTGGCGGCCAGGTTTTGCTGCTGGTGCCCGAGATCAACCTGACGCCGCAACTCGAGCACTATTTCCGCAGCCGTTTCCCGGAGGTGGAGTTGGTCAGTTTACACAGCGGGCTGGCCGACGGGGAGCGCGCACAGAACTGGCTCAAGGCGCAATCCGGCGCGGCGCGCATCGTGCTTGGAACACGCCTTGCCGTGTTTACCCCGTTGCCGGAACTGAGCCTGATCCTGGTGGATGAAGAACACGATGCATCGTTCAAACAGCAGGATGGCCTGCGCTACTCGGCGCGCGACGTGGCGATTTTCCGCGCCAGCCAGCGCGGTGTGCCAATCGTGCTCGGCTCCGCCACCCCTTCGTTGGAAAGCTGGCACAACGCGCAAAGCGGGCGCTATTGTTTGTTGCAACTGACACAACGCGCGGTGCAGCCGGCGACCTTGCCCGTGGTGCGCTGTCTCGATGTGAACCAACTGCCCGTGCAGGAGGGCTTGAGCGAGCCCTTGCTTGCCGCCATCGAGGCGCGCCTGCAACGACGCGAACAGAGCCTGATCTTTCTGAACCGGCGCGGCTATGCACCGGTGCTGATGTGCACCGCCTGCGGCTGGCTGTCCGAGTGCAAACACTGCGCGGGCAAGCTGGTGCTGCACCGCAAAGACCGCACCCTGCGCTGCCACCATTGCGGTTTTCAGCAGCGCGTGCCGCACACCTGCCCGACGTGTGGCGACGCCGACCTGAAGCCGGTCGGTCTCGGCACCCAGCGCATGGAAGAAGCGTTGCAAACTCGTTTCCCGCAAGCGCGTATCCTGCGTGTGGATCGTGACAGCACGCGCAGCAAAGGCGCGTGGAGTGCGATGCGCAAACAGATTCACGACGGCGAGGCTGACATACTGATCGGCACCCAGATGCTGGCAAAAGGACATGATTTTCCCAACCTCACCCTGGTCGGTGTGGTCAGTCCCGACGGGGCGTTGTACAGCGCCGACTTTCGCGCGGCGGAAAAACTTTTCGCCCAGCTCACGCAAGTCGGCGGGCGCGCCGGGCGCGCCGACAAGGCGGGCGAGGTGATCGTGCAGACCGCCTTTCCCAACCATCCGCTGTTCCAGGCTTTGCGTGTGCACGACTATGCGAGCTGGGCGCAGACCCTGCTGGCCGAGCGGCGCATGGCCGGCTTCCCGCCATTCGTGTATCAGGCCCTGTTGAGCGCGGAGGGAAAACAGGAAAGCGAACCTTACCGTTTTCTGCAACAGGCGCGCGCCGCCGCCCTGGTGCTGGGCATGCCGATGGAAGTCTATGGCGTGGTGCCGGCCGCGATGCCGAAACGCGCCAATCATTACCGCGCGCAGTTGCTGGTGCAGAGCGAACAGCGCAAAGCGTTGCAGGAATTTCTGCGCGCCTGGAAGCCCAAGCTGGACGCCCTGCCCGCCGCCAAATTGCGCTGGGTGCTGGATATAGACCCACTGGAATTCTAGGGAATGCCCTGATCGCACTATCAGTTAATGCCGCGCGCAGGTCTATAATGGCGCGAGTTTAATCACTGTAGGGAGCGCAAAATGAAAGAGATTCAAAGATTCACCCTGGCCGATTTGACATTACCGATGAAAACCCTGTTCTCCGGTTACCTGCTGGTAATCGGTCTGGGTCTGTTATTCGCAGGCGGTCAGATCATGCTGACCCACGGTATGGCGGACGGCAAGGTCGGCCTGTCCGTGGACGACATCGTGTACAGCTATTACGGCAATCGCGCGGGCGGTTCCAAGCTGGTGTCCAAGCTTAACGGTTCGATGAAGGACAATGCCCCGCCGGAGGTGCGCATGGACATGATCAAATGGGCGGAAGCGGGCGGGCCGCAAGACCAGTGGGACGAAAAAATCTCGATGGATGTTGAGCAGTATTGTTCGCCCTGTCATGCGAATATCCCGACCCTGCCGGACATCAGCGACCGCGAAAAGATGAACCAGATGATCCAGGTTGATGAAGGGCAGTCGATGTCCACTCTCACCCGGGTTTCGCATATTCACCTGTTCGGCATTGCCTTCATCTTTTTCTTCGTCGGCTGGATTTTTACCTATGCCACCGGCATTTCGCAGATGAACAAGGCAATCGTCATTTCGGTGCCATTCCTGTTCCTGATCGTTGACGTGCTGTCCTGGTGGCTGACCAAATGGAACCCGAACTTCGCCTGGTTCGTCATCATCGGCGGTTTCGGTTACAGCGTCGCAGCCTCCATCATGATTTTCACTTCGCTGTATCAGATGTGGTTCTCGCCGCACCGCGCCGCCAAACCCCAGGATCCTACTCCGCAGTGACCGGGATCAAAAAAAGCGGGGATGACCTGCTTGCCGCCATCGCCGCCGTCACGGGCGGCGATGGCGTTTTGACGGGGGCCGCCGCAACCGCGCATTACAAGGACTGGCGCGGGCGCTATCAGGGCGAGGCGCTGGCGGTGGTGTTTCCGTCGGATACGCAGCAGGTCAGCGCGGTGGTGAAGCTGTGCGCGGAGAAGCGCGTCGCCATCGTGCCGCAGGGCGGCAACACCAGTTTGTGCGGCGGCTCCGTGCCGTTGACCGGCGGCGCCCCGCAGATCGTCCTCAATCTCTCGCGCATGAACCGCATCCGCAACATGGATGCGGTGAACTACACCATGACGGTCGAGGCGGGTTGCAAGCTGGCTTCGCTCTATGCGGCACCGGAGCAGGCCGACCGCCTGTTCCCGCTGGGTCTGACCGCCATCGCGCCGTATTGCGAGATCGGCGGCAATCTCTCCACCAACGCCGGCGGTATCAACGTGCTGCGCTATGGCACTGCGCGCAATCTGGTGCTGGGGCTGGAAGTCGTGCTGCCGGATGGGCGCATCTGGGATGGCCTGCGCCGCCTGCGCAAGGACAACAGCGGCTATGATCTGAAACAACTGTTCATCGGCGCGGAAGGCACGCTCGGCATTATCACCTCCGCCGTGGTCAAACTCTTTCCGTTGCCCAAAGCGGTGGCGACGGCCTGCATCGCGGTGCGCGATCCCGCCGCCGCGGTGGCACTGCTGTCCCATCTGCGCGCTATCTGCGGCGATACGATCAACGCTTTCGAACTGATCTCGCGTTCCTGCCTCAACCTGGTGTTCAAGCATATCGGCGACACGCAGGAACCGTTCGCCGTGCAACACGAATGGATTGTCATCACCCAACTGGCGAATGTCCTGCCCGCGCCGCTGGATGCGGCACTGCGTGAAGCGCTGGTTTCCTTCGGCGCAGGGGTCGCCGATTTCACCATCACCACCGACAAAATCGAAGCTGAACGCTGGTGGAAGCTGCGCAAGAACATCGCCGAGGCGCAAAAGGCCGAAGGCATCAGCATCAAGCACGACATCTCGGTGCCGGTCAGCCGCGTGGCCGAGTTCATTGCGCAAGCCGGCAGTGCCTTGCGTAATGCTTTTCCCGGTATCCGCATCGTCGCCTTCGGCCACATGGGCGACGGCAACATTCACTACAACATTTCCCTGCTGGATGCCGCGTTGAACCAAGCCTTCATCCAGCAGCGCGAGCACGAGGTGAACCGCATCGTGTATGAGGTCGTGCGTGAACTTGAAGGCAGCATCAGCGCCGAGCATGGTGTGGGACAACTCAAGCGCGATGAACTGCCCCGGTATCGCAGCGCGGTCGAGCTGGAACTGATGCGTTCGATCAAGCAAACGCTGGACCCGCACGGGTTGATGAACCCGGGTAAGGTGATCTGAATCTCCGCATCACCCGGAAACCAAAAAAGGAAAGCAGATGGCAAAACAACCCGAAATCACCAACATGGCCTTGTTCTGCGATTTCGAGAACGTGGCGCTGGGGGTGCGCGATGCCAAGTTCGCCCAGTTCGATATCAAGAAAGTGCTGGAACGCCTGCTGCTCAAGGGCAGCATCGTGGTCAAGAAAGCCTATTGCGACTGGGAGCGCTACAAGGAATTCAAAGCCACCATGCACGAGGCCGCGTTCGAGCTGATCGAGATTCCGCATGTGCGGCAAAGCGGCAAGAACTCCGCCGACATCCGCATGGTCGTCGATGCGCTCGATCTGTGCTACACCAAAGCCCATGTCGATAGCTTCGTCATCATCAGCGGCGATTCCGATTTCTCGCCGCTGGTATCCAAGCTGCGCGAGAACAACAAATACGTGATCGGCATCGGCGTGAAAGATTCGACTTCCGATCTGCTTGCGGCCAACTGCGACGAGTTCATCTACTACGACGACCTGGTGCGCGTGCAGGAAGCGAAGAAAAAACAGGCGGCCAAAAAAGCCCCTGCCAAAGCCAAAGCCGCAGCGGCGAAACCCGGCGCTGCCAACGGCGAAGAGGTCAAGAAACAGGAAGTGATGGATTTTCTGGTCGAGACGGTCGAGGGGCTCATCGCCGAGCGCGGCTCGGACGAGAAACTCTGGTACTCGATGGTCAAGCCCACCATGCAGCGGCGCAGACCCGGCTTCAACGAATCGTATTACGGCTACCGATCGTTCAAGGAGTTGATGGAAGACGCGCAGCAGCACAAACGGGTAGTGCTGGTGAAAGACGAGAAATCCGGGCAGTACACCATCCGGCTGACAGCCGCGGATTAAGTGACAGCCTCTTGCCGCCGTCCGCCTGCTTGCCGGGGTGCGCAGCGAGCAGGCGGACGGGTGCGGTCAATCCTCGCTCATTTGGTTTGCTGATAGTGCGGTGAACGCGGTCCGGTTAGCACGCCGTTCGTCTGTGGAGCGGCCAGGAGGCGCTGGTCGGCGATGGCGGCGTAATTGAAGGCGGCATCGGTGACGGTGTCGCCGATTTGTTTAATGACGGCGGAAACCAGGGCGCCAATCAGTCCGCCCTGGTTTTGTTGCTGTTCGGCGGACGAGGCGGCAGCCTGTCCCTGCCACAGCAGTTGGCCGCTGCGCAAATCAATGATTCGCCCCTCGACGGCCACCCGGGTGTCGCTGGAGATGACTTTGTAGGTTGTCCCGTAGTCGATCACCCTGATATAGACAGCCGCATCGGCGCCAAAAAATTCATGCAGTTTCTGTGGCGAGACTTCCTGAATGTCGGCGGCATTATCGAGGCCGTTCTGGCGGAATGTTTCGGCAACCAGGGCGATCGGGAACACGTAATAGCCGCCTTCCGCGAGCGGTCGCACAGCATGCGCCCAGACGCCGGCGGTCGCGTTGACTTCCGGCGAGTCGTTGAGCGGCGGCAAAACCAGCATTGATGCCGGACGCGCCTGTTTGAATGCGCTGTAGTCATAAGGGGTAGGCGGGGTGGCGCAAGCCGGGAGAAAAATCGCCAAAGCCATCAAGACTCCGGTGCGGGAGGAAAATAATTTTCGGGTTTTCATTGCTTCACCTGTTTTGTGTCGGCCGCGCCGAGGCGATTGAGTAATTTATCCATGTACAGCGCGGATTCCGGGAAGGCCACTTTTTCCGCGCGCCACAGATTGCCCGCTTCGGCGGTGTTTCCTGCGGACAGGTAAAGCATTCCCAGGTGCGCGCGGAAACCCGGCGGCAAGGCATCGCCGGCTGCCGCGGCGCGCTCCGCCTGCAACTGCAGTTGGTTGATTTGTTCATCGGGAGTGGTTTCCGCCGGCACCAGCGTCTCGTACTGCAGGCGCGTGAAGTTTTCCCATGAATACAATGTTTTTGGCGGCGGTGTGGCACAGCCCGCCAGCAGGCTGATCACGGCGATACCGATTGCGCCCCGGGTTGCGTGCGCGATGAGTTTCATTGGCGCGCACCCTTGTCGCCCCACTGGCCGCCATCCAGTCCGGTTACCAGGTTGTCAACCGCTTCGCGCATGGCCAGGTCAAGCACTTTGCCGTTCAGCGTGGCATCGTAGCTGGCGGTGCCGCCAAAGCCGATCACTTCACGCTCGGACACCTGGTATTCGCCCGCGCCGCGCGCCGAGTACGCCACTTCGGAGGTAAGGCTGTTGACGATGTTCAGGGTTATTTTGGCGTAGGCGATCTGTTTCTTGCCGCGGCCGAGAATGCCAAACAACTGTTTGTCCCCCACCGTCTTGCGCCCGAATTCTGAAATGTCGCCGGTAACCACGAATTGGGCACCGCGCAAGGCCAGACTGCGTCCCTGCAATTTGGCTTCCTTTTCGGTTTCCGCCATGTTTTCGCGGTCTTGCACGCTAAAGCGTTGCGACTGCTGCAGGTGCGCCACGAGGGTGGTTTTGGCCTGACTACCCAAACGATCCGCGCCGTCGGAGAAGACGCCGCGCAAATAGCCGGAACGATTGTCAAACTTGCCCACGGAGACGGCAACGCGCGGCCCAGAATACGGCGCAGCCGCCGCCTGCACTTTGGCCACCTGTAATGCCTGTGAACTTTCGGTGGTGCAACCGCCCAGCGCGAAAACGCCGGCTGTCGCCGCCGCGACCATTATTTTGCCAATCATTGTTCTTCTCCTTTGATGAAATTTAACCGAATTCCCGTTTGCCAAAATGCTGCCGGCGCGGATTGTACCGTTGGCTCTTGCAGGTGTCATAAGTAAAATGCACCCCCCGATTTATTGTCCGCCGCGCGAGGGATGCCCGAGCGTGGAATAGAGCCGGTCAAGTAACGCTTTCCCTCTGCTGAAACTGCCCGCGCTGCGTTTCTCCGCCAGAGACTGGCGGATGCGGCGCAGCAATCTGGCGTAGGGAGGGGCGGTCAGGTAGTGGTGCAGCGGGGTGTGGTTGCGGACGATCCCGATGATTTTTTGCGCATTGCCGGGAATCTCCAAATCCAATGGTTCCGGGTGTGCCGCCGATTTTTTTTGCACCATGATCGTGATGTTGCCGCCATCGGGCGAAAGGGAGAGTTCGGAAAAAGCAAACCCGGCTTTTTCGGTCATTTTGCGCAAGGTGGCCAGGTTGAAGTTGAACAGGTGTGCCTCGTGGAAGGTGCTTCGAGGCGACTGGCAGGTGGCTTCGATATTGGGCACCTCGATCACCAGCATTCCCTCCGGTTGCAGCAGCTCATGCAGTTTCAACAGCACATTGAAAGGATTTTCGGTGTGTTCCAGCACGTGCCAGATGGTGATGAGCCCGAGGTTTTTTTCCGGCAACGCGACATCCTGCACAAAGCCGACCCGGACGTTCAAGCCATATTCGCGAATAGAATAGTCGGCGTAACCCCTGTTGGGTTCAATCCCCTGCACGTCGTGGCCGAGAGTTTTGAGCAGATAGGCAAACTCCCCGCCGCCCGAGCCGACATCCAGGACGCGCATTTTATTAGCCAGCAGCCGTCGGATTTTTTCGTGGCGAGACAACGCCACATTGCCGGCTCTCAATATGTGCTTGGGTTTGGGAGAATAAGTGCCCTTGTAACTGACCCGGTAATCATCCTCGTAGAAATCGCGCGGGTTATGCGGTAGCGGGTCAGACCAGACTAGCCCGCACTTTGGGCAAATCACAGTTCTCAGCGGCGTGTTGCTGCGACAGCGATTGGCAAGAACCCTAGCCCCGGTGGTGCCGCAGAGATAGCACGCGGCGGCACCCGACGCCAATTCATTCGATTCAATTCCCATCATTTTCCTTGCCAATTTATTATTGCGACTGCGGACGTTAAAGAAACTGCCGCTTTCCGGTTCAATCGCTTCCGGATTTGAGAATAACCCAATTGTAAAACACGGTGCCAAACTTTGGGCCGCTTGCGGGGTCGGCGGCTGAAGCCGCAGGTAGCCGTTGCAATGCTATAGTCCGCCCGCTCCCCCACCTCAACCCTGCCCCGGAGAGAGGGGGCAATTGAATCGCTAGGCGATGATTATTCTTCTTCTGGTGCTGTTTCATGTCCCGCTGTCCTCAACTTCAAATCCCATTTGTCCGATTTATTCGCGCAGGCCTTGCGCGCGGTGGCCCCCGGGCATGACGGGTGGGCTGTGCTGATCGAACGGCCCAAGCAGGCCGCGCATGGCGACTATGCCTGCAATCTGGCGAAGAAACTGGCCAAGCCGCTGCGCAAGAACATCGCCGAGGCGCAAAAGGCCGAAGGCATCAGCATCAAGCACGACATCTCGGTGCCGGTCAGCCGGGGCGCGGAGTTCATCGCGCAAGCCGACACCGCCTTTCGCAGCGTTTTCCCAGAATCCGCATCGTCGCCTTCGGTTTGTTGAACGATTTGCTAACGCTAATTTACCGAATCGAAGCAGTGGCTACCCACCGATTATTTACAGCAGTTTAGGGGCTCAATCATCCACAATACGGCTTGGATATTGTCTTCTGGCAAACTGCAATACAGTTCCGAAAGCGGGGTGATAAGCGGCTCTGGTGTCTGCAAATGCTATAATCCACGCCTCTTTAACGGGCATGGCGATGATGCCACCCCTGAAAATAAAACTCGCCATGCCCGTTTCCCACACCCCAACCCTCCCCCGGAGGGAGAGGGGGCAAACAAGTCGCTACGCGAGATTCACGTTTAATGGTGCTGTTTCATGTCCGCTGCCCTGAATTTCAAATCCCATTTATCCGATCTGTTTGCGCAGGCTTTGCGCGAGGTGGTACCCGATCAGGGTGGCGCGACCGTTCTGATTGAGCGTCCAAAACTTGTTGCGCATGGCGATTACGCCTGCAACCTGGCGATGCAGCTCGCCAAGCCGCTGCGCAAATCACCGCGCGATATTGCCAACGCGTTGATTGCGGCATTGCCGAAGTCTGAGGTCATCGAGAAAGTCGAGATCGCGGGGGCCGGTTTCATCAACGTGTTTATCACTACCGCGGCCAAGCAGGACGTGGTGCACGGCGTGCTGGTCGCCGGGGCGGGCTACGGCCATATGCACACAGGCGCCGGGCGCAAGGTGGGGGTGGAGTTTGTCTCGGCCAATCCGACCGGGCCGTTGCATGTCGGCCACGGGCGCGGCGCGGCGGTGGGCGATTGCCTGTGCAACGTGCTGCATGCGGCGGGCTGGAGTGTGACGCGCGAGTTTTATTACAACGATGCCGGGGTGCAGATCGACAATCTGACGCGCTCGGTGCAACTGCGCTGCAAGGGCATCACGCCGGACGATCCGGCTTGGCCGGAGTCGGGTTATCGCGGCGATTACATCCTGGATGTGGCGAATGCCTACATGGCAAAAGAACCGGTCGAGGCCGATGACCAACATACTGTTGGCAAAGGCGATGCGGACGATGCCGAGGCGATCCGTCATTTCGCCGTGGCCTATCTGCGACGCGAGCAGGATCTGGATTTGCGCGCCTTCCGCGTCGAGTTTGATGTGTTCTCGCTGGAATCGGCGCTGTATGCCGAAGGCAAGGTGGAAGAGACGGTGCGGCGCCTGATCACCAGCGGCCACACTTACGAACAGGACGATGCATTGTGGCTGCGCACCACAGATTTTGGCGACGACAAGGACCGCGTGATGCGCAAGACTGACGGCGGCTACACCTACTTCGTGCCGGACGTGGCCTACCATCTGGAGAAGTGGCGGCGCGGTTTTGAGCGTGTGATCAACGAACAGGGTTCGGATCACCATTCAACCATCACCCGTGTACGCGCCGGGCTGCAGGCGCTGGATGCGGGCATTCCGCAAGGCTGGCCGGATTACGTGCTGCACCAGATGGTGACCGTGCTGAAGAACGGCGAAGAAGTGAAGATATCCAAGCGCGCCGGCAGCTATGTCACGCTGCGCGACCTGATCGACGAAGTGGGCTGCGACGCGACGCGCTACTTCCTCGCCGCGCGCCATCCCGATTCGCAACTGGTGTTCGACATTGATCTGGCGAAATCGCAGAGCAACGACAATCCGGTGTATTACATCCAGTATGCCCACGCGCGCATTCATGCGGTGCTGACACAATGGGGCGGGGACCGACAGACTTTGCATCAGGTGGAGGTGAGCGCGCTGGACAGCGAATATGAAACCGCCCTGTTGCAGCGTCTGATCGATTTCCCGCAGGTGATCGAACAAGCCGCGGAAGATCTCGCACCGCACCTGATCGCCTTTTATCTGAAGGAATTGGCGGCGGATTTCCATAGCTATTACAATGCCTCGCGTTTTCTGGTCGAGGACGGCCGGGTCAAGCTGGCGCGGCTGGCGCTGATCGCGGCCGTGGCGCAGGTGTTACGGAACGGATTGGCACTGCTCGGTGTCACAGCTCCCGAGCAAATGTAGTTTGACGAAGGAATTGAAGATGGCAAACGGCAACTCGGCAGGCAAGAAATCCAAGGCGGCGGCTTCAATGATCGTTGGCATGGTACTCGGGGTGGTGATCGCCGGATGCATTGCGTGGTTTATGACGCAGCGAACTTCTTCCGCATTCAAGGAGCCGCCGGTCGCCAGAGAAACCGCCAAACCTTTGCCCCCGCCGGTCGTCGCGTCGCCCGCGCCGCGCGCCAACGCGCCGCAACCGGCGCAGCAATTCGAGTTCTACCGAGAGTTGCCTGACAAAGCGGGCGGCACAAGCAAGCGCAGTCCGCCCACCGTCGTCAGGCCGGAGGTCACGATCGGCGATACGACACCTTATCTGGTGCAGGCGGGATCGTTCCAAAACGCGGCCGATGCGGAAAAGCTGAAAGCCAAGCTGGCCCTGGTCGGCCTGGAAGCGAGTGTGCAGAGTGTCGATCTGCCCGGCAAAGGGATCTGGCATCGCGTCCGTCTCGGTCCATTTCAGGGGTTGGGCGCAGCGAATGAAACGATTGCCAATTTGAAATCGAACGGTGTCGCCAATGCCACCGCCCTCCACGCCCAATAATAAGGAGATGAAGATGAAGCTGTTGCATAAACTGATTGCGGTGCTGTTGTTGCTGGTTGCCACACAAGTCCAGGCGGATGTCGTGGCCGGTCGCGATTACAAGGTGATGAGCCCGGCACAGCCGACCAGCAGTGGCAGCAAGGTTGAGGTGCTGGAGTTCTTCTTTTACGGCTGTTCGCATTGCTATTACTTGCACGGCCCGTTGAGTGCCTGGGAAAAGAAGATGCCCAAGGATGTGAACCTGCAATTCGTACCGGTCATCTTCCGCGACACCTGGGAGCCGATGGCGCGAACTTTCTATGCGCTGGAGGCGCTGGGCGAGCGCGAAAAATTGCACAACGATCTGTTCGAGGCGTGGAATGTGTTCAACACCGACTTGAGCGACGAGCAGAAAATCACCGCGTTCGTGGCCAAACGCGGGGTGGATGCCCAAAAATTCGGTGCGGCTTATAACTCGTTCTCGCTCGCCGGGAAGGTCGCGCGCAGCAACCAGCTGGTGCGCAGTTACGCCATTCGTGGCACACCCACCATCGCGGTGGATGGAAAATACATCATCACCGGTCTGGAGCCGGCGGATACTGTTCGCGTGCTGAACGAAGTGATCGAGATCGCGCGCAAGGAGAGACGCGCCGGCAAGCGTTGATGCGCGTCGTCATCACCGGCGCGTCGAGCGGCATCGGTCTGGCCCTCGCGCGCCATTATCTTGAACGCGGCGCATACGTCGCCGCCCTTGCCCGCCGCGGCGAGTTGCTGCAAACCCTTGCAGCGGAATTTCCCGATAAAGTGTTTTGCTACGCGCTGGATGTGCGCGATGCGGTGGCGCTCCGCGTTGCCGCCGCCGATTTCATCGCGCGCGCCGGCGTGCCGGACATTGTGATCGCCAATGCCGGTATCAGCCGCGGCGTTATGACCGAATATGCCGAGGACATGGACGCCTTTCAGCAGGTGATGGACATCAACGTGCTCGGCATGGCGAAGACCTTCCAGCCGTTCATTCATGCCATGCGAGAGGCGCGGCAAGGCAAGCTGGTCGGCATCGCCAGCGTCGCCGGTTTTCGCGGCCTGCCTGGCTCCGAGGCGTATTCGGCTTCCAAAGCGGCGGCAATTGCCTATCTGGAAAGTCTGCGCGTCGAGTTGCGCGACAGCGGTGTCAATGTGGTGACGATTTGCCCCGGTTACATCCGCACGCCGATGACCGACGTGAACGATTTCCCCATGCCTTTCCTGCTCGACGCGGATGACGCAACGCGGCGCATCGCGCGCGCGATCGGGCGCGCCACGTCGTTTGCCGTCATCCCGTGGCAGATGGCCGTGGTCGGCTGGTTGTTGCGCCGCCTGCCCAACTGGCTGTACGACAGATTGTTCAACAAGGCACCGCGCAAGCCGCGCAGAAACGACTAATGGCCATCTATCAAAAATTCATCCGGGGCGGCGTGCCGGAATATCTGGCACGCTATTACTGGTGGGCCTATCTGTGGGACAAGAGCATCTGGTTCTTCGATCACCAGCCGATTATCAACGCCATTCTGTTTGGGCAGTACGACACGCTGCTCAATAAAACGCTGGCGCACATCGAGCGCAAGTCCGGGGCAAAGCTGTTGCAGCTCACCTGTGTGTACGGCAAGCTCACCCCCTCGCTGTTGCACCACACCGACAACGAAGTGCATTTGTGCGATGTCGCCGTCGGTCAGTTGGAGCTGGCACGCGGCAAAATAACGGAGGTTGCCGACCGCTGCCACTTGGCGCGCATGAACGCCGAGTCGTTGGGCTACGCCAACGAAGCATTCGACCAGGTCATCCTGTTCTTCCTCTTTCACGAGTTGCCACCACAGGCGCGACAGCATGTGTACGACGAGATCGCGCGCGTGCTGAAACCGGGCGGCTCGGTGCTGATCACTGAATACGGCAGCACACCGCATTGCCATTGGCTGTATCGTTTCCGGCCGTTCCGTTTTGTTCTGGGGCATCTGGAGCCGTTTCTGCCCGGATTCTGGCAGGAAGATGTGCACGCCAAACTGAATGAGGCAATACTGAAGCAGGGCAAGGCACTGGCAGCAGGGCCGCATGTCGAACACTGCTTCGGCGGCTTCTATCGCGTCATGCGTTTCGACCTTCAGGATTGATTCAAGGTCAGGGAACACTGCATTCACGGTCGCTGCGCAGGCGCAGGAAGCGCGCGAAACGCGGGATGCCGGTCTTGGCATTGACCCCGTTGTGGCGATAGGTCACCCAGCAGCCGAGCGCGGGCGGCGCGCGCCGTTCGGCATCAGACAAACCTGAACCCAGCCTGAAGCGCAGTCCCGCCTCTGTCTCCACCTCCAGCGCGCCGAGCATCCCGGCATATTTTCCCTGCCCCGGCAGATGCGCGACCACCCGCGCTTCCGCATCCAGATACGGTTTGAGTTTGAGCAGATCGTCGTTGCGTTCAGCCCGGTACAGCGCGCTGCCGCGATGCAGCATCAGCCCCTCGCCGCCCAGTTTGACGACGCGATCAAGCGCGGCGCGCAACGCGGCGACATTCCTGACTCTGAACTGTTCGACATGCCGCACCCAGGGTCGGTTGATGTCAACCACGATGCGCCCCAGTTCTGTATCGCGTTCGCTGAAACTGCCGGGATGTGCGGGCAGGTCGAACAGCATGAATTTGATCTCGCGCCATGCGGCATCATCCGGTTCAGCTTGGCGAATCGTAGATACCGCCTGCGCAAAACGTCCGCGCCCCGCCCACAGTTCGCCGTCGATCGGAATCGCCGGCCAACTCGCGGTGAACCATGCCGGCGCATGAATACGCTCGCCGCCGCGTGTGAGTAACTGCCTGCCGTCCCAGTAGCCGCGCACGCCATCATACTTTTCGCTGACCCAATATTCCGCCAAAGGGACACCTTCACGATAGATATTGGCCAGCATCAGCGGCGGCTGCGTGCCGGCGAAAAGCGGAATGGGTAGTTGAAGCAGGAAGAGTACAAGCAAAACCGATGTAAGCATCTGCTTCATTTTCACCTCCGTTATACCGGCTCAGGCCGGTATCCAGCTAAATCAAAGGGCTGTGTAGCAGGCAAAACGAGCCGATTGTGGCGAGTTTCGAGGGGCGGCCAAACCCAAGGCATTGTCCGCATATGCGGGATATTTTCTGCAACTGGATACCGGCCTGCGCCGGTATGACGGCAAATTATCCTGCCAGCTTCTGCTTCAGGATGTCGTTCAGCTGAGCCGGGTTCGCTTTGCCTTTGCTGGCCTTCATGGCGAGACCGACAAAGAAACCGAACAGCTTGTCCTTGCCGCTGCGATATTCCGCCACCTTGTCCGCATTGGCGGCAATGATTTCATCCACCAGCGCTTCGATCGCGCCGCTGTCGGAAACTTGCTTGAGGCCTTTGGTTTCGATGAGGGTATTGATGCCTTTGGTTACCTCTTCAAGTGAATCACCTATGACCAGTTCTGCCTCCTTGGGTGTCCAGAGGTGATCGAATATCTGCTTGGCGGCGTTATTTGAAATCGTTCCATCGACGATTCGGCCAATCAGAACGGCTAATTGTATGGGCTTGATCGGTGCATCGGTGATGTTCTTGTCCTCACGGTTGAGTCGTGCGGAAATCTCCCCCTGCATCCAATTGGCAAGCTGCTTGGCCTGCGCCGGCCCGGCACTCAGTGCCGCCTCAAAGTAGTCCGCCATCTCGCGTGAGGCGGTGAGGAGGCTCGCATCGTAAGCGGAGAGGCCAAGCGCGCTGACATAACGCGACTGCTTGCTCTGCGGCAGCTCCGGCAGCGTGGCGCGCACCTGCTCGATCCACTCCGGCGAAATCTCCAGCGGCAACAGATCGGGGTCGGGAAAATAGCGATAGTCGTGCGCGTCTTCCTTGCTGCGCATCATGCGCGTCTCGCCGCTGTCCGGGTCGAACAGGATAGTCGCCTGCTGCACGGTGCCGCCGTTCTCAATCGTGTCAATCTGCCATTGCACTTCGTAATCGATGGCCTGCTGCATGAACTTGAACGAGTTCAGGTTCTTGATCTCGCGCCGCGTGCCCAGTGGCTGGCCGGGCTTGCGCACCGACACGTTCACGTCGCAGCGGAACGAGCCTTCCTGCATGTTGCCGTCGCTGATGCCGATCCAGCGCACCAGCGAGTGCAGGGCTTTGGCGTAGGCCACCGCCTCGGCGGCGCTCGCCATGTCCGGCTCGGACACGATCTCCAGCAGCGGCGTGCCGGCGCGATTCAGGTCGATGCCGGTCATGCCGTGGAAATCGCCGTGCAGCGACTTGCCCGCGTCTTCTTCCAGATGGGCGCGGGTGATGCGCACGGTTTTTTCATACGGCTTGGCGTTTCCGGACAGCGGCACGACCTGAATCGTCAGCGCGCCCTGCCCCACGACCGGCAAGTCCATCTGGCTGATCTGGTAACCCTTGGGCAGGTCGGGATAGAAATAATTCTTGCGCGCGAACACCGATCGCGGCGCAATGTGCGCGCCGGTCGCCAAACCAAATTTGATCGCGCGTTCCACCGCGCTCCTGTTCAACACCGGTAGCACGCCCGGCAGCGCCAGACTCACCGCATCGGCTTGCGTGTTCGGTTCCGCGCCGAACGCGGTCGAAGCGCCGGAGAAGATTTTTGTATTGGTCGAGAGCTGGGTGTGTACTTCCAGCCCGATGACGATTACCCAAGTCATGCTTATTCCTGATCGATGGTTTTTTGGCGCAATTCGCGCAATCCGGCGGGCATTTTGAGCGTCTGCAAATCCCACCCTTCGATGCGCAGGACATCATCCAGGCATTGTTCTAACTCCGCATGTGCTTTGCGAGTGGAATCTGCAATGCGGTGATGAACTTCTTCCAAAACACTTCCCTTGCTGATGCAGTTACTTTGATAGGCGAATACCTTCCTCAGTCGCAACAATTCTTCCGCGACTTGTGACGGACACGCGCACATATAAATCAAGGCTTCTTCAATAATATCTTCGAGCTGTTGGTTGCTATAACGGATAAGCAAGTGATCCATGACTTAAAGCTCCATTCCTGTTGGGCTTCGACCGTGCCAGTCGGTCGCCAGTTGATATTGGTGCGCGACGTTGAGCATGCGCGCCTCGTCGAAATAGTTGCCGATGATCTGCAGGCCCACCGGCATGTTGTTTTCCCCGAAACCGCATGGGATGGACATGCCGGGCAGACCCGCCAGGTTCACCGCGATGGTGTAAATGTCGGACAGATACATCTGCACCGGGTCGTCGCCTTTTTCGCCCAGTTTGAACGCGGTGGTGGGCGAGGTCGGCCCCATGATCACGTCGCACTGTTTGAATGCCTCGGCAAAGTCCTGCGCGATCAGGCGGCGGATACGTTGCGCCTTGATGTAGTAAGCGTCGTAATAGCCGTGGCTTAGCACATAAGTGCCGATCATGATGCGGCGCTTCACTTCCGCGCCGAAACCCTGCGCGCGGGTCTTCTCGTACATATCGGTGAGGTCGCCATATTCAGGCGCGCGGTAGCCGTAGCGCACGCCGTCGAAGCGCGACAGGTTGCTCGACGCTTCCGCCGGCGCCAGCACGTAATACACCGGCACCGACAGCTTGGAATTCGGCAGGCTGATCTCGACCACGGTCGCGCCCAGTTTTTTGTATTCGGCGATGGCGGCTTCGACTGCTTTGGCCACATCGCTGCCCATGCCTGCCGCGAAAAACTCTTGCGGCAAGCCGATGCGCAGGCCGTTCAAGGGTTTGTTCAGGTCGCGCGCGTAGTCTTCCGTGTCGCGTTGCAGCGAAGTGGAATCGCGCTCGTCAAACCCCGCCATCGTATTCAGCATCAGCGCCAGGTCTTCCGCGCTGCGCGCCATCGGCCCGGCCTGGTCGAGGCTGGAAGCGAAGGCGATCATGCCGTAGCGCGAGCACACACCGTAGGTGGGCTTCAGGCCGGAGATGCCGCACAGCGCGGCGGGCTGGCGGATCGAACCGCCGGTGTCGGTGCCGGTTGCCGCCGCGCACAGGCGCGCCGCCACCGCCGCCGCCGTGCCGCCGGAGCTGCCGCCGGGCACGCGTTGCGTATCCCATGGATTTTTCACCGGACCATAATAGGAAGTCTCGTTGGACGAGCCCATGGCGAACTCGTCCATGTTGGTCTTGCCGAGGATGACCGCGCCGGCGTTGTTGAATTGCGTGATGACGTGGGCGTCGTAGGGCGAGACGAAGTTATGCAGCATCTTCGAGCCGCAGGTGGTGAGCCAGCCTTTGGCGCAAAAAATATCCTTTTGCGCGAGCGGGATACCGGTCAGCGCATCGGCCTTGCCTGCGGCGAGACGCTGGTCGGCGGCACGCGCCTGGGCCAGTGACAGCTCGGGATTCAGCGTGATGAAGGCGTTGAGTGCCGGGTTCAATCGGGCAATGCGATCGAGGTAGAGCTGGGTCAGCTCGACGCTGGAAATCTTGCGGGAAGTGAGGGCGGTGCCGATTTGCCTGAGGCTGGATTTAAACATGGGCTTATTCGATGACTTGGGGAACGAGATAAAGACCGGCTTCGACCTGAGGCGCGATCGCCTGGAACAGCACACGCTGGTTGCTGTCGGTGACGACATCAACGCGCAGACGCTGCGCCAGATCCTGGCTGTGCGACATCGGCTCCACGCCGTCTGTATCCACGGCTTGCATCTCGGCGATCAGGCCAAAGATGCCGGACAGCTGATTGCGGGCGGCTTCGACCTCGTTTTCATCCATCGCCAGGCGCGCCAAGCGGGCGATTTTTTCGACATCAAGGGTGCTTAAAGACATGGCAAAAACTTTATTTAAACAAAGTCGATAGGGTATCATACGCGCCCATTCGGGGCACCTCTTTAGACTACGGGATACAACATGTTCGGACTTTTCAAGGGCTATTTTTCCAACGACCTTGCCATTGACCTCGGTACGGCGAATACGCTGATCTGGCTGCGCGGTCACGGGGTGGTGCTGGACGAGCCGTCAGTGGTGGCGATCCGCCAGGAAGGCGGACCCAACGGCAAGAAGGTGATCCAGCAGGTCGGGATTGCCGCCAAGCAGATGCTGGGACGCACGCCGGGCAACATCACCGCCATCCGCCCGATGAAGGACGGCGTGATCGCCGACTTCACCGTGACCGAGCAGATGCTCAAGCATTTCATTCGCCGCGTGCACAAATCCAGCATCTTCACCCCCAGCCCGCGCATCGTGATTTGCGTGCCGTGCGGCTCGACCCAGGTTGAGCGCCGCGCCATTCGCGAATCGGCGTTTGGCGCGGGCGCGCGCCGCGTCGAACTGATTGAGGAGCCAATGGCGGCGGCGATCGGCGCCGACCTGCCGGTGGAGGATGCAACCGGTTCGATGGTGGTCGATATTGGCGGCGGCACGACGGAAGTGGGTGTGATCTCGCTTGGCGGCGCGGTGTATTCCGGCTCGGTGCGGGTCGGCGGCGACAAATTCGACGACGCCATCATCAATTACATCCGGCGCAATTACGGCATGCTGATCGGCGAGACCACGGCCGAGCAGATCAAAAAGGAGATCGGTTCCGCTTTCCCCGGCAGCGAAGTGCGCGAGCTGGAAGTGAACGGTCGCAATCTGGCGGAAGGCGTGCCGCGCAGTTTCACCATCTCCAGCAACGAGATTCTGGAAGCGCTGACCGATCCGCTAAATAGTATCGTCAGCGCGGTGAAGACCGCGCTGGAACAGACCCCGCCCGAACTTGGTGCGGACATCGCCAGCAAAGGCATGGTGCTGACCGGCGGCGGCGCCCTGCTGCGCGACCTCGACCGCCTGCTGATGGAAGAGACCGGCCTGCCGGTGGTGATCGCCGACGATCCGCTGACCTGCGTGGTGCGCGGTTCGGGCAAGGCGCTGGAGAGCATGGACAAATACACGAATATCTTCACTTCAGATTGATTCAGCGGTGCTGGAAGACACGCGCTCGTTACCTTTTTTCAATCGCGGCCCGAGCGCGGTCGCGCGACTGGTTTTTTTCTCGTTACTTTCCCTGATGTTGCTGTTCGTGGATGCACGCTACCGTTATCTGGAATCCACGCGTCAAGTCATTGCCGTCATCATCTATCCCTTGCAGCGCCTGACGACACTGCCCGGCACACTCTGGCACGACGGTTCAGAATATATCTCGCTGCAGCGCCATCTGGTCGCCCAAAACGAGGCGTTGCGCCTGCAACATGATGCGGATGCGGCGCGCCTGAATCAATTTGAAGCGGTGCTGAACGAGAATGAGCAATTGCGCGCCCTGCTGGAAATCAAGCAGCGTAGTGACTACAACGTCCGGGCGGCACAGATCGTCTATCTGGAGCGCGACATCTTCAAGCGAAAACTGCTGGTGGATGCCGGTGCGCGGGCCGGTGTGCTGGCGGGGCAGGCGGTGATCGATAACCGGGGTGTGGTCGGCCAGGTCACGCGCACCTTTCCGTGGTTGTCCGAAGTGACGCTGGTCACCGACAAAAATAATATCGTGCCGGTGCAAGTGGTGCGCAACGGTTTGCGCGCGGCGGTCTTTGGCTCGGGCAACATCAGCGAGATGGAATTGCGTTATCAACCGGTCGCCGTGGATATCGAGGTGGGCGACGAGTTGGTGACATCCGGCCTCGACGGTACGTATCCGCCCGCATTGCCGGTGGCGAAGGTCGTGCGCATCGAGCGCGATCCGGCTTACGCGTTTGCGCATATTGTCTGTGCGCCGCTGGCAGGGGTCGATCGCCATCGCACCTTGCTGGTTGTGTCGTCCGTGTCTTCCTTGCCGCCGCGCCCGCTTGATGACGCGGCGGGGGAGCGGCCATCCGGCAAGAAATCGATTAAGCGAGGTGCCCGGTGAAATCGCTTCTGAACACGGACCGTGAATTTTTGCTTCCCGCCAGCCGTCGTTTCATCTTTGCCTCGCTCATCGTTGCCGTGCTGTTCGAATGGTTGCCCTGGCACGGTTGGGCGCTGGCCGCGCGTCCCGATTTCGTGGCGCTGGTCCTGCTCTATTGGTGCACGCACAAACCGCATCGGGTCGGTATCGGCACTGCCTGGGTGCTGGGGATACTGGTCGATGTCGCCGACGCGAGCCTGTTCGGACAGCATGCGCTGGCGTATTCCGTGCTGGCGTTCGGCGGGCTGGTCCTGAACCGGCGCGTGCAGATGTTCAGCCTGAAAGAACAATCGCTGCATGTGTTCGCCCTATTGCTGGTCAGTTATGCCGTCTATGCCCTTGTTCATTGGCAGGTGCGCGGTTTTGTCGCGTGGGAATACTTCATCGGCAGTCTGACCTCCGCGCTGTTGTGGGCACCGCTCACTTTGCTCATCCAGACGCTGCGCCGCCCGCGGCGCGATTCCGACCAGCTATGACGCGCAAGATCGAGCTGAAGAATAGTCAGCGCGAAATCCATTTCTTCCGCTTGCGCCTGTTTGTCGGTCTGGGTTTTGCCGGCCTGCTGATGCTGCTGCTGCTGGCGCGGGTGTTCTATCTTCAGGTATTGCAGCATGGGCATTTCGACACGCTGGCAGAAAGCAATCGCATCTATGTTGTGCCCATCGTGCCCAACCGGGGCGTGATTACCGACCGCAACGGCGTGGTGCTGGCGCGCAACTATGCCGGCTACACCCTGGAAGTCACGCCGGACAACATTCGCAATCTGGATCAGACCATCGCCGAGATCGGCAAGCTGGTCGAGATCAAACCCAAGGATTTGCGCCGCTTCAAAAAGCTGCTGGCGGAGCGGCGCTCGCTGCAAACCCTGCCCATCCGCACCCGGCTGACGGATGAGGAAGTGGCGCGTTTTGCCGCGCAGCGTTATCGCTTTCCGGGCGTCGAATTGAAGGCGCGCCTGTTTCGGGAGTACCCCTACACCGAGACAACCTCGCATTTGCTCGGCTACATCGGCCGCATCAATCAGCAGGAACTGGAGGAGCTGGAAGCGGGCGAGGTCGCAGCCAACTACCTGGGCTCCGAATACATCGGCAAGACCGGCATCGAACAGTATTACGAAAAAGTACTGCACGGCGTGACCGGTTTCGAGCAGGTCGAGGTGGATGCCGGCGGACGGGCGGTGCGCATGGTGTCGCGCACCGCGCCCGAGTCGGGCAAAAACCTGACGCTGACCCTGGATGCCGGTTTGCAGGAAGTGGCGGTGCAGGCACTCGGTGATTTTCGCGGTGCGCTGGTGGCCATCGATCCGGCCAACGGCGAGGTGCTGGCCTATGTCAGCAAGCCCGGCTACGACCCCAATCTGTTCATCGACGGCATCGACACCGAGAGCTGGGATGCGCTCAACAATTCGCCGGACGTGCCGCTCAACAACCGTGCCCTGCGCGGACAGTATCCGATGGGTTCGACGATCAAGCCGTTCATGGCATTGACCGGATTGCATTTCGCTGCGCGCTCGCCCGATTTCAGCATCAGCGATCCGGGTTACTACATGCTGCCCGGTAGCCGGCATCAGTACCGCGACTGGAAAGTGGGCGGTCATGGCCGCGTGGATATGTTCAAGTCCATCGTGGTGTCGTGCGACACCTACTATTACGGACTGGCGACCGAACTCGGCATCGATCGCATGCACGACTATCTCGGCCAGTTCGGTTTTGGCAAGCGCACCGGAATTGACCTCGAGGGCGAAGTGCCGGGGCTGTTGCCTTCCACCGGGTGGAAGATGCAACGCCACCAGCAGATATGGTATCCGGGCGATACCGTGTCGGCCGGCATCGGGCAGGGCTATCAGTTGGCCACGCCCCTGCAGATGGCGCATGTCACGGCCACTTTGGCCAACGGCGGCGTGGGCTATCGTCCGCATCTGGTCAAGGCGATCCAACGCGAGACGAGCGCGCCGCCGCAACCCCTGTTTGACCTGAAGATTCCGGCGCAGGATATCGACCTGGTCAAGCGCGCGATGCAGGCGGTCACCCATCCCGGCGGCACCGCGGCCGGCTCGTTTTACAACGCGCTTTATCCGGTGGGAGCCAAGACAGGGACGGCGCAGGTCATCGCGATCAAGCAGGGCGAAAAATATGATGAGAAAAAAGTCTCGGAATACAATCGCGACCATGCCTGGTTCATCGCCTTCGCCCCGGCCGACCAGCCGCGCATCGCGCTGGCGGTGCTGGCGGAAAACGGCGGACACGGCAGCTCGACGGCGGCGCCGATTGCGCGCAAGGTGTTCGATTATTATCTGCTGGGCAAGCTGCCCAAGCCCCTGAAAAAGGCCGCAGTCAGCGACACGGCGGAGGGAGATTGATGAATCTGCGCCAACTCAAACAGCGTTTCGTGCTGCACCTCGATCCGGTCCTGTTGTCCGGGCTGGGGGCGCTGCTGCTGGTCAGCCTGCTGACGCTGTATAGCGCCAGTGACGGCAACGGCGCGCGCGTGCTGGGGCAGCTGGGCAATATCGCCGTGGCTTTCATCGTGCTGTGGATCATCGCCAACATGCCGCTGCACTGGTTGATGCGCATCGCCGTGCCGATGTACGTGCTGGGCATGGCTCTGCTGATCGGAGTTGCGCTGTTCGGCGAGATCAGCCACGGCGCGCGGCGCTGGCTGAATCTGGGCGTGGCGAACATCCAGCCGTCCGAACTGATGAAGATTGCGGTGCCGCTGATGATGGCCTGGTACTTCGAGAAGCACGAAGCGACCCTGACCTGGCGCAACCATCTCATCGCTGCCCTGTTGTTGGTGATGCCGCTGGCATTGATCGTACGCCAACCCGATCTTGGGACCTCCATCCTGATCGCCGCCAGCGGCTTCTTCGTGCTGTTCCTGGCCGGCTTGAGTTGGCGCGTCATCCTCGGCCTGTTGGTGGCGGCTGCGGCCAGCGCGCCGTTTCTGTGGCATGCGCTGCACGATTACCAGCGCCAGCGCATTCTGATGCTGTTCGACCCGTCGCAGGACGCACTGGGCAAGGGCTACCACACCATTCAGGGCATGATCGCAGTTGGCTCCGGCGGCTTGATGGGCAAGGGTTACCTGCAGGGCACACAGACCCATCTCGATTTCCTGCCCGAGCGCACCACCGACTTCATCTTCGCGGTCTGGTCGGAAGAGTTCGGCTTCATCGGCAACCTGTTTTTGCTGGGGCTGTACGTCTTCGTCATCGGGCGCGGCTTTGTCATCACCGCCAACGCTTCCACCTATTTCACGCGCCTGATGGCCGGCAGTATCACGCTCACCTTTTTTATTTACACTTTCGTCAACATCGGCATGGTCACCGGCATTCTGCCGGTGGTTGGCGTGCCGCTGCCGCTGGTGAGTTATGGTGGCACATCATTGCTCACGCTGATGCTCGGCTTCGGCGTGCTGATGAGCATCCACACCCACCAGCGTCTGGTCAAAACCTGAGGAGACAAGCATGACAAAATCCGGTATCACGATTGCGCTCGCCCTGGGGTTGTTGAGCGCTTGTTCCACTCCACCGCAGCGCCCGGCAACGAGTGCGGCAGAACAGCCGGCGGCAACGCAAGGCGGCGGATACCTGGCGGGTGACGGTCCCGGCGCCGATGCCCCGGCCAATCTGGACAGCATTCCCGATGCCGTGCCCAAGCCGGAGCCGCTGCATCGCTACGCCAATCGCCCCTATTCCGCGCTCGGCAAGACCTACACCCCGCTGGCCGCGCCGGGCAACTACAAGGAGCGTGGGAGCGCCTCCTGGTACGGCAAAAAATTCCACGGCCAGCACACCTCCATTGGCGATACCTACGATATGTACGGCATGACCGCCGCGCATCCCACACTGCCGGTGCCGAGCTACGCGCGCGTGACCAACCTGGCCAATGGCAAATCGGTGGTGGTGCGCGTCAATGATCGCGGCCCCTTCCTGCATGACCGCATCATCGATCTGTCATACGCCGCCGCGTACAAGCTTGGCTACGTCAATCAGGGCAGCGCCGAAGTCGAAGTGGAAAGCCTGGTCGCGGATGGCAATGCGCCGGTGGCACGCCCGGTCGAACCGGTCAAAGTGGAAACCGTTGCCGCGACCACGGTAATGCCGGTGATGCCGCCCGACCGCGCGGGCAATGTCTATCTGCAGCTGGGCGCGTTCAGGGAACAGCAGGGCGCGGAAAGCTTCCTTGCCAAAATGCGCGCCGAACTGGGCGACAGCGGTAAAGATATCGTGTTGTTGCAACAAGGCGGCCTTAACCGTATCCATCTCGGCCCGTACCGGAATGCCGACGATGCGCGCCGCGCCGCCGATGTGCTGGCGGGAAAACTGGGTTTCAAACCGTTCGTGAGCCGGCACTGATATAGTCCGCCACCCATCTTCTGGCGGGTAGCAGCGCGCACTGCAAATCGGGCCGGCCCTATCATGCCGCGCATGGTACCGACCGTTTTCCGTGCGCACGGTTTTCGTTTCCTTTTCTTCTCCCGCGAAGAACTGCGTTTGCATGCGCATGTGAACCATGCCAAAGGGTAAGCAAAGTTCTGGCTGGAACCGCAGATAACGCTGGCGAAAAACATTGGTTCGAGCTTGAAAGCGCTCAAGCGGGCGCAGGCACTGATTGAGGAGCGCGAGCATGACATCCACGCTGCTTGGCAACGCCATTTCGGAAGTTGAGGTAACCCATGTTCCCGGCCCGGGCTTCTGGCTATTGCTGGGGGACGGGGAGCTATATGTTGCGTTCAGCGATTTCCCCTGGTTTGCCGATGCGCCGATCCGCAAGCCGACGCATGTCGAATTGCCGCAGCCGAATCATTTGTACTGGCCCGGGCTGGATATTGGTCTGGCCGTCGCGTCGATCCGCAATCCGCAGGATTTCCCGCTGCTGGCACGGTATTGATTCACCCGCTCTGTGCTGCACCCATCCTTCCAAAATGCTTGTTGGAAACCGAGCCGCACCGGATGATTCGCTGCGGCGTGCCGTTTCGTTCAGGTTTTTTTCTTGGCGCGCGGATGCGCGCTGTCGTAGATTTTGGCGAGGTACTGGAAATCGAGATGGGTATAGACCTGGGTGGTCGAGATGCTGGCGTGGCCAAGCATCTCCTGCACCGCGCGCAGATCGCCCGATGATTGCAACAGGTGGGTGGCGAAGGAGTGGCGCAACAGGTGCGGGTGCACGCCGCTGGTGATCCCTTGTGTGATACCGCGCTGATGCAGTTGCCGCTGCACGGTGCGCGGACTGATGCGGCGACCGTTCTTGCCGACGAACAAGGCAGCCTCATCCGGTTGGGCGATCTGATCACGCACCGCAAGCCAGGCGTGCAGCGCGGCGACCGCATGGCTGCCCATCGGCACGATGCGCGTCTTGCTGCCTTTGCCGGTCACGCTCAACTCATGCGACGCCAGGCTGTTGCGCATGACATCCTGGTCGAGGCTGACCAGTTCCGCCAGGCGCAGCCCGGAAGAATAGAGCAACTCGAACATCGCCTTGTCGCGCGCATCCAGCGGCGATTCAACTTTCATCTCCACCAGTTGCACCGCTTCGTCCGGCGACAGCGCATGCGGCAAGGTCTTGGGCGCTTTCGGCGCGCGCAGGCCGGCGCAGGGATTGCTCCGGCAGCCGTGGTCGCGCATCAGATAGCTGTAAAAGCCGCGCCAGGCGGAGAGCACGCGCGCCAGTGAGCGTCCTGACAAGCCGCTGCCATGCAATTGCGCAACGTAGCGGCGGATGTGATGGCTTTTTAAGTCCGGCAGCGGTGTCGTTCCGGCCAGCTTGAACAAGCGGCGGATGTCGCGCGCGTAGTTTTCGGCGGTGAGCGGGGAATAGTTGCGCTCGTTGTTGAGATAGGCGAGATAGCCCGCCAGCAATGCAGCTTCGTCAGACATGCAATCGGAAAGCACTGCCCAGTGTTTCGGCGATGCGTTGCAGGAACAGCGTGCCCATCTCGGGATAGAAACGTTCCTTGTCTTCGCTGGCGAGGACGAGCAGGCCGATGGTCTGGCCGTTGGCGCGCAAGGGCAGGTAGGCGAAGGAACGCAGATGCTGGCCGGCCTCGCCGAACCAGGCCAGCGTGTCGGCAATGGCGTGGTGCGCACAGACGGGTTGCACGTGCTCATCGGCGAAGGCGAGCACCTCGGCGCTGGGCGGTTCGTCGCGCCACAGATGCAGGGCGCTGTGCGGCACGGCGAAGATGTCGCGCAGATTGTGCGTCACCAGGGATTGCAGCGCGGCGCGGTCGTAGGGGCCGAACAGCGCGCAGTTGAACTGGTGCACCTTGAGTTGCAGCGCGTCATTCTCTTTGGCAAATGCCAGCAGCTCGCGCAACTGCTTTTCCAGTTCCTTCACGCGTTCGCGCAGGGTGAGCAACTGGCGCTCGGCCAGGGAAATGGTGCGCCCGCCATGCGGATGCGGCAGATTGATGTCGGCCAGCAGCGCGGCATGGTCTTCGAAGAATTGCGGGTGACCCGCCAGATAATTTGCTACGTCTTCTGCTTTCATCCTTGCGCCTCTTAAAGATTGATCTCGCCTTCGAATACGGTGACGGCGGGGCCGGTCAGCAGCACCGGCGTTTGCGCGCCCGCCCAATGGATGGTGAGCGCCCCGCCGCGTGTGGCGACGTGCACGGTGTCATCCAGCAGGCCGAGGCGGATGCCCGCCACGACGGCGGCACACGCGCCGGTGCCGCAGGACAGGGTTTCGCCGGTGCCGCGTTCATACACGCGCAACTTGATGTGCTCCCGATCCAGAATCTGCATGAAACCCGCATTGACCCGTTGGGGGAAGCGCGCATGGTGTTCGATCAGCGGACCCTGGTTGGCAACGGGCGCGTTTTCAACGTCTTCCACCACCTGCACCGCATGCGGGTTGCCCATGGAGACGGCTGTGATCTGCACCGTCTGGCCGGCGATATCCAGCGGCTGCATGACCGCATCACTGTCGCTGGTGAAGGGAATGCGTGCCGGCGCGAAGATCGGTGCGCCCATGTTCACCGTGATGCGCCCGTCATCCTCCAGCCGGGGCGAGATCAGGCCGCTCCGGGTTTCCACCACGATCTCTTTCTTGCCGGTGAGCTTCTTCTCATGCACGAAGCGCACGAAGCAGCGCGCGCCGTTGCCGCATTGCTCCACCTCGCCGCCGTCGGCGTTGAAGATGCGATAGCGGAAGTCGGCATCGTCGCGCCGGGCTTTTTCCACCAGCAACAACTGGTCGCAGCCAACGCCGAAATGGCGGTCGGCGAGGAGGCGGATCTGCTCGGGCGACAGCGCCACCGACTGGCGGATGCCGTCGATGACCACGAAATCGTTGCCGGCGCCGTGCATCTTGGTGAATTTGAGGGACATGTCGTACTTTCGAAGATGGCGGCGATTATACGTCGGCACAGAGTCGTGTGTGGTCGCGCAGCATGCAGCGATCCATTACCACGGTGATGCCCGCCTGCTGCGCGCGCAGCGCGGCCGCTTCGTGCACGATGCCGTCCTGCAGCCACAGTTTTTTGATGCCCAGCTTGATACAGCTATCCACGATGGCGGGCACGTGTTCTGCGGCACGGAACACGTCGACGATATCCGGTATCTCGGGCAGGCTCTCCAGATCGGGATAGGCTTTTTCCCCCAGCACCGACTCCACCAGTGGGCGCACGGGAAGGATGCGGTGGCCGAAACCTTGCAGGGCTTTTGCCACCTTGAAACTGGGGCGCGCCGGATTGGGCGACAGGCCGACCACCGCGACCGTGTGAGACTCGCGCAGCAATTTGCAGATTGCTTCGGGGCTGGGATTGGTGAAGTTCATGTCAGGTTTCCGCAAGGATTCGGCGCCTATAATAAACCAACGTCATCCGGATTAAGAGGCAAGACCTTGAGCGCAATCCATCCTTCCGAATTGAGTTTCATTACCCGCCACGCACCGTTCGACAGCATGGAACTGGCACATGTGATGTGGATGCTGGAACGCATGCACCTCGCTTACTACGCGCAGGGCGAAGTCATTGCGGCACCGGAGCAGGGCGAGGTGACCCGCATGTGGGTGATCAAGCAGGGCGTGGTGCTGGGCGAGCAGAGTGTGGCCAAGGCCTCGGACAGCGCTGCCTGGCTGGAGCTGATGGAAGGCGAATGTTTTCCGCTGGGCGCGTTGCTGGCCAAGCGCCGGGTCGCCAGCATTTACCGCGCCGGTAGCGACACCTTCTGCTACGAATTGGCGGCAGCCGACTTTCACACTTTGCTCGGCATGAGCGCGCCGTTCCGCGATTTCTGCACGCGCCGCATCGCCAATCTGCTGGAACACTCGAAACAGGTCATCCAGGCCGAGTTCAGCCATTCCAGTGCGGAACAGCAATCGCTGGCGAGCCCGCTGTCGGCCATCATCCGTCGCGCGCCGGTGACCTGCACGCCCAATACCACGGTGCGGGCGGCGCTGGAGATCATGCGCGCGCAGCGCATCGGCTCAATGGTCGCCACTGATGAAAAGGGGCGCCCGCTCGGTATCCTGACTTTGCACGATGTGCTGGAGCGTGTTGCCATCCCGCAGGTCGATACGGCGCAGCCGGTCATCAACATCATGAGCACCGAATTGTCCAGCCTGCCGCCACAGGCGCTGGCGCATGAGGCGGCGTTGCTGATGGCGCGGCGCGGCTTTCGCCATGTGCTGGTGGTGGAAGAGCAGAAACTGGTCGGCCTGGTGTCGGAGAAGGATTTGTTCGCCTTGCAACGGGTCGGTCTGCGCCAGATCGGCTCGACCATCCGTCATGCCGACACGTCGGAGGTGCTGCAACAGGCTGCCGCCGACATCCGGCGCATGGCGCACAACATGATGGCGCAGGGCGTGGCGCCGGAACAACTGACCCAGTTCATCTCCACCTTCAATGATCTGCTCACCGCGCGCGTGGTGGAACTCGAATGCGCGGCGGCCTGCCCATCCGGTGATCCATTGCATGAAAGTATTTGCTGGATGGCGCTCGGTTCGGAAGGCCGGCTGGAGCAGACGCTGAAAACCGATCAGGACAACGCCATTATTTTCAAAGTACCGGAGGGGATGACCGCGAATCAGGTGCGCGAAAAATTGCTGCCGCTGGCGCGGCGCATCAATCAAACTCTCGATCGGTGCGGATTTCCCCTGTGCAAAGGTGAGATCATGGCGAGCAACCCGAAGTGGTGTTTGTCGCAGGAAGAATGGCAGGAGGTGTTTACAAAATGGGTGGACAGCGGCGCGCCCGAGTCGTTGCTGCATGCCTCCATCTTCTTCGACTTTCGCGCGCTGTATGGTGCCGAAAAATTGGTCGAACAACTGCGTGCCTGGCTGACTGAGCATGTGCGCGGCAACCCGCGTTTCCTCCACCAGATGGCGGCGAACGCCTTGCGCAACCGCCCGCCGCTGGGTGTGGTGCGCGATTTCGTGGTGGGCAAGGGCAACACGCTCGATTTGAAAATGAATGGCGTGACGCCGTTCGTCGATGCGGCGCGCATCTTCAGTCTGGCGACCGGGGCGGGCAAGACCAACACCGTGCAGCGCCTGCGCGCCAGCGCGGCCGCCCTGCGCGTGCCGGCCAGCGAGGTGGAGGCGTGGATCAACGCCTTCCTGTTCATCCAGATGTTGCGCCTGCGCCATCACTATGAAGCCATCGCGCAGCAGGAAGCCGGCATAGCGGAGGAACTGGATAACCGCATCGATCCGGCGCAACTGAACGAGCTGGATCGGCGCATCCTGAAGGAGGCCTTCCGCCAGGCGCGCAAGGTGCAGGCCAAGCTGGTGCTGGACTACCAACTGTGAAACGAATGCTGCAACGCTGGCTCGCTGCGCCGCCGCGCCTGGCGCCAGCGCAGCAGGCGCGGCTGGCAGCGTGGCGCGGACTGCACGCACCTGTGTTGACCCAACCGTTTGGTCAGGCGCGTTATGTCGTGGTCGATGTCGAGACGACCGGACTCAATCTGATGACCGATACGCTGATCTCGATTGGCGCCGTTGCCGTGGTGGGCGGTCGCATCGCGCTGGCCGACAGCTTCTCCGTGGTGCTGCAGCAAGACCGGGCCAGCCGCAAGGAGAATATCCTGATCCATGGCATCTCCGGCAGCGTGCAGCGCGAGGGGATTCCGCCGGCGGATGCCCTGCTTGATTTTCTCAACTACCTCGGCAAGTCGCCCCTGGTTGCCTTTCATGTTGCCTTTGACGAGACCATGATCCGGCGTGCCATGCGCCAGTACCTCGGCCTGCCGTTCAAACATCCCTGGCTCGATCTGGCTTATCTGATGCCGGCGCTGCATCCGGCGCTGGCGCGCAGCCATCGCGTACTGGATGACTGGGCCGATCACTTCGAGATTCGCAATGCCGCCCGCCATGACGCGTCGGCGGACGCGATGGTCACCGCACAGCTGTTGCAGGTTGCGCTGGGGCAAGCCCGGCTCAAACAGGCTGCCCATTTTGCCGCCTTGCGCGACCTGGAAAAGGCGCACCGCTGGGCGCACCGCACGTAAGCTGCCTGTAAGTTAGCTGCCGTAGTCTGGCGCGCAGTTGTATCGGGTAGTCCGGAGATTTTACGGCCCGTGCGACCTGCGGATGCAGCGCTTCAACTCAATAATCAACAAGGGAGAACAAGCATGGATAAAAGTGGCGAAGCCTATTGGAAGGCGACGTTGGGCTTGCTGACCAAGATCCTGGCAATCTGGTTCCTGGTCTCATTCGGCGCCGGCATTTTGTTTGCCGATCTGCTCAATAACATTCACCTGGGTGGTTACCCGCTGGGCTTCTGGTTCGCCCATCAGGGATCCATGTACATCTTCGTGGCGCTGATCTTCATCTACGCCAAAAAGATGGGCGAGATCGATCGCAAATTCGACGTTCACGAAGAATAAGGGGATACCATGGAACTGCAAACAACGATCTATCTGGTGGTGGGCTTGAGTTTCGCCCTCTACATCGGTATCGCCATCTGGGCGCGTGCCGGCAGCACCAGCGAATTTTACGTCGCCGGTGGCGGTGTCGGTCCGCGCGTCAACGGCATGGCCACGGCGGCGGACTGGATGTCGGCCGCCTCCTTTATCTCCATGGCCGGCCTGATCTCCAACATGGGTTACGGCGGCGGTCTGTTCCTGATGGGCTGGACCGGCGGCTATGTGCTGCTGGCCCTGTTGCTCGCGCCGTACCTGCGCAAGTTCGGCAAGTTCACCGTACCGCAGTTCATCGGCGACCGCTTCTATTCGCAAACGGCTTCCACGGTGGCGGTGGTGTGCCTGCTGGTGGCTTCGCTGACCTACATCATCGGTCAGATGACCGGCGTCGGTGTCGCCTTCTCCCGTTTCCTCGGCGTGAGCAAGGATGTCGGTATCTATGTCGGCATGGCCATCGTGTTTTTCTATGCGGTGCTGGGCGGCATGAAGGGCATCACCTACACCCAGGTAGCGCAATACTGCGTGCTGATCTTTGCCTACACCGTGCCGGCGATCTACATTTCCATGCACCTGACCGGCAACCCCATCCCGCAACTGGGCCTCGGTTCCGACATGGTGGGCACCGACGTTTCGCTGTTGCAGAAGCTGGACCAGGTGGTGGTTGAATTGGGCTTTGGCCAATACACCACGACCACGGCCGGCAGCACGCTCAACATGTTCGTCTATACCATGTCGCTGATGATCGGCACCGCCGGTCTGCCGCACGTCATCATGAGATTCTTCACGGTGCCGACCGTCGCAGCCGCGCGTTCATCCGCCGGTTGGGCGCTGGTGTTCATCGCTATCCTGTACACCACCGCGCCGGCAGTGGCCGCCATGGCCAAGCTGAATCTGATCGGCACGGTGAATACCGCCGTGGCCAGCAATGGTGATCTGTATGCGGCTGAATCCAGTCTCAAGGCGGCAGATCGGCCGGACTGGATGAAGCGCTGGGAAGTGACCGGGCTGCTCAAGTTCGACGACAAGAACGGCGACGGCCGCATCCAGTACTACAACGACAAGACCAAGGACGAAGCGGTCAAGGCGAAGGCCGAAGCGGCGGGCTGGAAAGGCAACGAGTTGTCGGTGAATGCCGATATCATCGTGCTGGCCAACCCGGAGATTGCCTTGTTGCCCAACTGGGTCATCGCGCTGGTTGCTGCCGGTGGTCTGGCCGCTGCGTTGTCCACTGCAGCCGGTCTGTTGCTGGCCATTTCCTCGGCCATCTCGCACGATCTGGTGAAGGGCGTGTTCAATCCCAATATCACCGAAAAGGGCGAACTGATGGCAGGGCGGATCGCCATGTCCTTCTCCATCCTGGTGGCCGGTTACCTTGGCCTGAATCCGCCCGGGTTCGCCGCCGGTACGGTGGCGCTGGCGTTCGGTATCGCGGCCAGTTCGCTGTTCCCCGCGATCATGATGGGCATCTTCAGCAAGAAGATGAACAAGGAAGGCGCCATCGCCGGCATGCTGTTCGGCCTCGGCATCACCCTGTTCTATGTGTTCGCGCACAAGGGCCTGTTCTTTATCAAGGGTACCGATTATCTGCCGCTGATTGGCGGCGCCAATTCGTTCTTCGGCATCACGCCGGAGGCGTTTGGAGCAGTCGGCGCGCTGGGCAACTTCATCGTCGCCTTTGTGGTGGACAAGTTCACCAAGGAGCCGCCGGAGCATATCCAGCACCTGGTGGAGAGCGTGCGCACCCCGCGTGGCGCCAAGGCAGTCGATGGCCGTCATTGAGTCTGTCGCAGCTTAACCCTGTAATATCGACCCCGCCGCGATCCGGCGGGGTTTTTCTTGGAGTGAAGCGATGAAATTTGATGTGGCGGTCGCCATGACCTGGGTGTTATTTCTGGCCCTGTTCCCTATGGCCTTCTTCTGGTTACGCCGGGCCTGGCGCATCGCCGTTCGGCATGATTTTTCCGAAGTGGCGCTGAAGCGCGGCCAACCGCCGGCACAACCGGAGAAGTACGCGCCCTACTGCGCGGCCATTAACCTGCTGGCAGGGGTGGTGGCGCTGACCGTGATCGGCGGGGTACTGACTGCGCGCTTGGATTACGCCACCTGGACGGCGATGGCGGGCAGCACCATCTGGCTCAAGCTGATTGCGGATTTCGCCTTGAGCCGGCACGCCCATCCTTTCGTCTGGAAGAAAAAGGCCGACTGAACGACTGCAACGGGTCAGCGCGTGGTGCGCTGGGCGGGGAATTCGACGCAGATGCGTGTGCCGATGCCTTGGTTGCCGCTACCCAGATGCAGTTTGGCGCTGTGGCGCCTGGCGATCTCGGCCACGATGGAGAGGCCAAGCCCGCTGCCGCTTTCCCCGCTGCCCAGAATCCGATAGAAGCGTTCGAATACGCGCTCGCGGTGTTCTGCAGCGATGCCGGGCCCGTTGTCTTCGACGCACAACCGCACGCGTCCATGCGCCGCTTCGACGCCGACCGTGATATGGCCGCCATGCGCCGTATAGCGGATCGCGTTGTCGATCAGGTTGTTGAGCAGCTCCTGCAAGCTGTTCGCATCGCCATTGAGCAGCATTCCATCCGGGCCGCTTTCAAAGCCAAGATCGATGTTCTTTTCCAGCGCCATCGGCACCCAGTTGAGCGCGATCTCCTGTGCCAGCGGGTTGAGATCGACGGGGGCAAAGTTCTCGTTGCGGTCGCCGCCCGGTTCGTTGCGCGCCAGCGCCAACAACTGGTTGACCAAACGGGTGCCGTGACGGGTGCTGGTCAGGATGCGCTCGAGCGCATGCTGTTTTAACGCAACCTCATCCGAGCGCAAGGCCAGTTCCGCCTGCGTCTTCAGCCCGGCAAAGGGCGTGCGCAACTGGTGCGCCGCATCGGCAAGAAATCGCTTCTGCACCGCCATCACTTGCTTGAGCCGCTCCAGCAGATCGTTCACCGCATCAATCAATGGCCCGACCTCGGCCGGGGCCTGGCTGCCATCGAGGCGCGACAGGTCATCGCGCTGGCGTTGCAGCACGTCGCGCCGCAACCGTTCCAGCGGGCGCAAGCCCTGCTTAACCCCGTACCAGACCACGCCCAGCGCGATCAGGGTCAGCAGCAATTGCGGGATGACGATGTTGGCCAGGATGCCGCGGATCAGCGCCTGTCTTTGCTCGGTGGTTTCTGAAACGTGCAATTGCAGCACGCCGTCGCGCGAGGCGAAAGTCAGGCTGACCATGCGCGTCTTCTTGCCTTCCCGTTCGCTGTTGCTGAACAGCGGGCCGGGGCGCCCGCGGCGATAGGACAGCGGGCGCAGGGTATTGCCGTTGCCCGCCAGTTTGCGCCCCCGGCTGTCGGTGACGGTGTACAGCACCCGGTCCGGCATGCCGGGGTCGCTGCCGTCGGGGAGGAGCGGCACGAGGTCGAGCCGCTTCTCCCCGCTGCCCAGTTTGAGCTGGGCGGCGATTTCGTGCGCGCGCTGCAACAGAACCAGGTCATATGGCTGATTGGCGTAGTTGATGGTGGCGAAGTAGCCGACGACGGTGCTGACGATCCACAGCAGATAGAGCGAGATCAGCAGACGCTGCATGAGGTAGCTGCGCAGGGAGCGGATTGGATACTCCTGGGCGCGGGGTGTGCTCATGGCGGCTGCGGATCAGGCGGGGGATGAGTTCAGCTTGTCGATCACGTAACCCAGGCCGCGAATGGTGCGGATGGTCACTCCCGCCGGTTCGATCTTTTTGCGCAGGCGGTGGATATACACTTCGATCGCGTTACTGCTGGCTTCTTCCGCGTAGCTGTAGATGCGTTCCAGCATCTGTTCCTTGCTCACCACCCAGCCGGTGCGCAGCATCAGCGCTTCGAGCACGCTCAACTCGCGCGTGGTCAGTTCGAGCGGCTCGCCATTGATCGTCGTGCGCCGGGCGACACTGTCGAACACCAGCGTGCCGCAGGTATAAACCGGATTGACCCCGCATTGGCCGCGCCGGATCAGGGCCCGCACGCGCGCCTCCAGTTCGGGCAGGCTGAACGGCTTGATCATGTAGTCGTCAGCGCCGAGGTCGAGCCCGCGCACGCGGTCGCCTTCGGCATCGCGCGCGGTGAGGATGATCACCGGCACCTGGCGGTTGTTTTCGCGCAGACTTCGTAGCACACTGAAACCGTCCACGCGCGGCAGACCGAGGTCGAGGATCACCAAGTCGAAGGGCTGCTCGCCGCTGAGGATCAGACGCGCGGCATGGCCGTCCTTGACGCAGTCAACCGCGTAGCCGGACTGGCGCATGGAGTGGCACAATCCGTCGGCAAGCACTTCGTCATCTTCGGCGATCAGGATACGCATGGTGGTAACACTCAGTCGGAGTTGGGTTGGGCTTGAAATCTGCGCATCATTCTATGGGTAACGGGCTTTTTTTCAAAGCCGCGCGACCGGGGCTGCGCAACGCGTGATTGAAAAGGGAAAGCATCGTGCAACTTAGTGAGAAACACAAAAGCTATTGGCGCAGCAATCTGCGCCTGACGGGGGTGCTGCTGGCAGTCTGGTTCGCGGCCACCTTCGGAGTCGGTTGGTTTGCGCGCGAACTGCAGACGTTGACCTTCCTCGGTTTTCCTTTGCCATTCTTCATGGCGGCGCAGGGGACGTTGCTGATCTATGTCGTGTTGATCGGGATCTACGCCTGGCGCATGAATAAACTGGATCGCGAGTTCGGCGTGCAGGAAGAGCAGTGATGGCGGATTCCACGCAAACCCAGTTTGTTTCGCAACTCAAACGGTACTATTCCCTCTACACCGGCGGCGTGATCGGTTTCATCGTCCTGCTTTCCATCCTGGAACAGATGGGCGTGCCGAACAAGGTGCTGGGCTATATTTTTCTCGGTGTGACCGTTTCCCTTTACGCCGGGATCGGCATCCTGTCACGCACTTCTGATGTGGCCGAATATTATGTGGCGGGGCGCCGGATACCCGCCCTGTTCAACGGCATGGCCACGGCAGCCGACTGGATGTCGGCAGCCAGCTTCATCGGGCTGGCGGGCACGCTGTATGTATCGGGCTACGACGGGCTGGCGTTCGTGATGGGCTGGACCGGCGGCTTCTGCCTGGTCGCCCTGTTCCTGGCGCCGTATCTGCGCAAGTTTGGCCAGTTCACCATTCCCGATTTTCTGGGTGCGCGTTACGGCGGCGATGTGCCGCGCGTGATTGGCGTGTTCGCCGCCATCTTGTGCTCGTTCACCTATGTGATCGCGCAGATTTACGGGCTGGGGCTGATTGTCAGCCGTTTCACCGGACTGGATTTCGGTATCGGTGTGTTCGTTGGCTTGGGCAGCATCCTGCTCTGTTCCTTTCTGGGCGGCATGCGCGCGGTGACCTGGACCCAGGTTTCCCAGTACGTCATTTTGATTGTCGCCTACATGATTCCGGTGATCTGGCTGTCGGTCAAACACACCGGCAATCCGGTGCCGCAGATTGCCTACGGCTATGTGTTGCAGCAGGTCACCGCGCGCGAACAGGTGCTGAACGATCCGACCACCCCGGAAGGCGAGCGCGAAGCCGAGGTGCGCGCCCTGTTCAGCCAGCAACAGGCACAGCATGAACAAAAATTGCGTGCGCTGCAGGCGGGCGGCAAGGAATATCTGGCGCAGGAAAGAGCGCAATTGCAGGCAACGGTCACCGCGCTCAAGACGATGCCGACTGTCGCGCCGGAAAGGCTGGCCGATGCGGAAGCCGCGCTGGCGACTTTCCCCGGCGAGGTGGCGAGTGCGCGCACGGTGTGGCAGGCGGCTGCCGATGCCGAGCGCGTCCGGGCAGCGCCGATATCCCCCCACGCCGAACCTTTTGCCGCGCCGGATGAAGCGGGCCGGGAGATCAAACGCAAGAATTTTCTGGCATTGGTGTTGTGTCTGATGGTGGGCACGGCCGCCTTGCCCCATATCCTGATGCGTTTCTATACCACCACCTCGGTGAAGGAGGCGCGGCTGTCGGTGTTCTGGTCGCTGCTCTTCATCTCGCTGCTTTACATCACCGCACCGGCACTGGCGGTGCTGGCCAAATATGACGTCTATACCCTGCTGGTGGGTTCCAGTTTTTCCGAACTGCCGAGCTGGGTGTCGGCCTGGGCGGCGGTGGACAAGACCCTGATGAGTGTGACCGACATGAACCGGGATGGCATCGTGCAACTGGCGGAGATCACCTTGGGGGGCGACCTGGTCGTGCTGGCTACCCCGGAGATTGCAGGGCTGCCCTACGTCATTACCGCGCTGGTGGCGGCCGGCGGATTGGCCGCCGCCCTGTCCACCGCGGATGGCTTGATGCTGACCATCGCCAATGCCCTGTCGCATGACGTCTATTACAAAATGATCAATCCGGCCGCGCCGACTGCGCGCCGTCTCGCGATTTCCAAAGGGCTGTTGTTGCTGGTTGCGATTTGCGGGGCCTATGTGACCTCGCTCAAACCCGGCGACATTCTGTTCCTCGTCGGTGCGGCATTTTCGCTGGCCGCTTCTGCCTTCTTCCCGGCGCTGGTGCTGGGGATCTTCTGGAAACGCGCCAACCGCACCGGCGCGGTCATTGGCATGGTTGGCGGCTTGGCCGTGTGCATGGTCTACATGTATCGGACTTACCCATTTTTCGGTGTCAACGGCAGCCTGTGGTGGGATATTAATCCGATCTCGGCAGGCATCTTCGGCATGCCGGTCGGTTTTGCCGGGATCATCCTCGGCAGCCTGCTGACGCGGGCGCCCGCATTGCAGATACAAACGATGGTTGATCAGGTGCGCTATCCGCGTCTGGCGACCGATAACGAAGTCGAGAAAGTTTGAGCGTGAAACTGCGATGACGACTCCTCCGGCACTGTTCAGCATCGTTGTCCTCAAGGCACTGATCGAGATCGCCGCCTTCTCCCTGCTGGCGCAAGCCATCGTTGGGGCGCTGGCCGGACCGGCGCGGCAGACGAATGTCGTTTATGGTCTGTTGCAGACGGTCACCCAACCGGTGTTGCGCGCGGTGCGAAAATTGACCCCGAAGCGGATTGCAGATCACTACCTGGGGTTGGTTGCATTTCTGCTGTTGTGCTGGTGCTGGTTGCTGCTGTTGTATGCCAAGGTATATGTCTGCCACGCGCAGAATCTGGCCTGTTTCGCCGCGCCGTAGTAGTTGGACTGCAAAGGCAAAAGCCGTTATCCTGCGCACCGCTTCAAAACGCGCTCGTAGCTCAGCTGGATAGAGTATCGGTTTCCGAAGCCGAGGGTCGTGGGTTCGACTCCCGCCGAGCGCACCATTTATTCCCGGATTCACGGCGCGCCGCGCCGTATCCATCGAACAGGGGCACGGCATGTCACGGTTGATCTTTATTGCGCTGGCGATCGCCCTCGTGTACTGGCTGCTGCGTTCTTTTCGCAACAAGCGCGACGAACTGAAAGCCCCGCCGCCAAGCGAAGACATGGTCGTTTGCGCGCGTTGCGGCGTGCATCTGCCCAAAGGCGAGTGCATCACAGAGGGCGGCAAACATTTCTGTTGCGAAGCGCATCGCCGCGAGTGAAACGGGCGCCGCGCGCATGCAGGAAAGTCCGGCCTCCACCACCGCTCTGCTTAAAGCGCTGAGTCCGTCGGTCGCGCTGGCGCCGCAAAATATGTGGCGTCCGCTGGCCTTGTTCAATCTCTATCGCCTGCTCCTCGGTGGTCTGCTGCTGGTCCTGTCGGCGCTATACGGTGCCGCCTTATCACCGGACGCGCACGAGCAATCGGAGTTCTTCTGGGTCGGTGCAAGCTACACCTTTCTGGTGTTGGTTTCAGTATTGGCGGTTTCGTGGCGCAGGCCGTCCCCGGGCTGGCAACTGGCATTCCAGGTATGCACCGATATCCTGTGCCTCACCCTGCTCGCTTATTTTAGCGGCGGGGTGCAAAGCAACATTGCCATGCTGTTGCTGGTGTCGCTGGCTTTCGCCGGGTTGATCAGCCACGGCCGGATTACCCTGCTCTACGCCGCGCTGGCGAGTATTGCGCTGTTGCTGGAGCACGCGTATTCGGTGCTGACCCGGGAGGCCGCAGCGGCACAGTTCTTCCAGGTCGGCATTCTGTGCATCTCCTATTTTGCCCTGGCCTGGCTGGCGCATACCTTGTCCCGCTATGCCCTTATCAGCGAAAAACTCGCCACATTGCGCGGCGCCGATCTGGCCAGCATGGCCGAAGCGAACCGGCTGATGATCCATGACATGCCGGATGGCATGCTGGTGGTGGATGAGCGCGGCCAGGTGCGCCAATCCAATCCCGGGGCGAGCCGCCTGCTGGGTTTCGCCTTCGCGCCCGACAAACAGGTGGGACTGGCGGAATGTTCCCCCTTGCTGGAGGCGCTGTATGCGGCCTGGCGGCAGAATCCGCAATTGGGCGCTGAAATCCAGCAGTCGCTCCCGCAATCGGCTGGCTTCGCCAGTAACGTGTCGGAGGTGCAGTCGCGACACGGTGCGGCGGAGCCGTCTGGTGCGGGAACGACTGCCTCGCACCTCTTCCCGCAATCGGCTGGCTTCGCCAGTAACGTGTCGGAGGTGCACCTGCCCCGCACCAACAGTGCGGTGCGGGTACGTTTCCTGCGCATCGGCAGCGAGACCTTCTGGGGCGCGGTGGTGGTGCTGGAAGATGTACAGCGGGTGCAGGAACAGGCGCGCCAGGTGAAACTGGCGGCGCTCGGGCGGCTCACCGCGAACATCGCGCACGAGGTGCGCAATCCGTTGTCATCGATCAGCTATGCGGCAGAATTGATGCGGGAAGGGGAACATGAGCCGTCCCAGGTGCGCCTGTTGCAACTGATTATGGAGAACACGTCGCGCCTGGATCGCATCGTGCAGGATGTGATGCAACTCAACCGCCGCGACCGGGTGCAGGCGGAAACACTCGACTTGACCGGACTGTTGCCGGGGTTTGTCGAGGCACTGTGTCTGACCGAGCAGGTCGAGCCGGTCCTGTTCGCCCTGCAATTGCCACCGGCGGGCGAGATTCGTTTTGATCGCGGGCATTTCGAGCAGGTGCTGTGGAATCTCTGCCGCAATGCGTTACGCTATAGCCACAGGCGGGCAGGGAGTGTGCAACTGCGGGCGGCGCGCGCGGAAGGCGGGAGCATGGTGCTGGAAGTCGAGGATGATGGCCCGGGTGTGGCGCCGGATGCGCTGCCGAAATTGTTCGAGCCGTTCTACACCACGGACAGCCGCGGCACCGGACTCGGCTTGTACATTGCGCGCGAACTGTGCGAGGCCAATGGTGCCCGCATCGAATACCGGCGGGGCACAGGGGGCGGAGCCTGTTTCCGTATCGCTTTTGCAGTGCCGGCCAATGAACAGGGAGATTAGGGTGAGCGCACCGATGCAGCGGGTATTGATCGTGGATGACGAACCGGACATTCTGGAGCTGCTGGAGCTGGCATTGCTGCGCATGGGGCTGGAAGTGACGCGCGCGGCGGGCGTTGCTGCCGCCATGCAACAACTGGAAGCGGGAAAATTTTCGCTCTGTCTGACCGATATGCGCATGCGGGACGGCAGCGGGCTGGAGATCGTGCGCCATATCACGGAGCGCAATCTGGATGTGCCGGTGGCGGTGATCACGGCGCACGGCAATCTGGAAAATGCGGTGGCGGCGCTCAAGGCGGGCGCGTTCGATTATCTGTCGAAGCCGGTCGCGCTGGAGCAGTTGCGCTCCCTGGTCAATTCCGCCCTGCGCCTGCCGGCATGCCGCAACCGTGCCGACGATGCGGCGAGCGGATTGCTGGGCGAGGCACCGGCGATGTTGCAGGTGCGCGATTTGATCGCGCGCGTGGCGCGCAGCCAGGCGCCGGTGCATATCAGCGGCGAATCCGGCAGCGGCAAGGAGCTGGCGGCGCGCTTGATCGTGGCGCACAGCGCGCGCTGCAGCGAGCCGTTCGTGCCGGTGAATTGCGGCGCGATTCCCGAACATTTGATGGAAAGCGAATTCTTCGGCTATCGCAAGGGGGCTTTTACCGGTGCCGACCGCGACAAGGAAGGACTGTTCCAGGCGGCGCGGCAGGGCACACTGTTTCTCGACGAGGTGGCGGAATTGCCGTTGCCGATGCAGGTCAAGCTGTTGCGCGCGATTCAGGAAAAGCGGGTGCGCAGGGTCGGCGCGGCGGAAGAGGAAGCGGTCGATGTGCGGATTCTTTCCGCCACCCACCACAACCTGCAGCAGCGCGTGCAACAGGGGAAGTTCCGTCAGGACCTGTATTACCGCCTGAATGTGATTTCCCTGCGCATGCCGTCGTTGCGCGAAATGCGCGAAGACATCCCGTCGCTGGCGCGGGCCTTGCTGGCGCGAATCGACAACAGCGGCCGGATTAGCTTTTCCGCTGCCGCGTTGCAGGCGCTCGCGGGCTATGATTTCCCGGGCAACGTGCGCGAACTGGAAAACATCGTCGAGCGGGCGGTGGCGCTGTGCGCCGACGGCCTGATTCAGACCGCCGATTTGCAATTGACGCCGGCCGTGCTGGAGGAGGCGCCCGCAGCGGGCAGCCGTTACCCGCTGACCGACTATTTGGACCGGGTCGAGCGCGAGGCAATCCTGGCCGCGCTGCAGCAGACGAATTTCAACCGTACCGCGGCTGCAAAGATCCTGGGGGTTACCTTTCGCGCGCTGCGCTACCGCATGGAGCGGCTCGCCATCAGCGGGCAGGACAAACCATGAAACCGGACGCCGGCGGCTGGTTTAGCGGGCTGCGGCGCCTACCCTCGCCAAATTTTGACCGGCGGCCGCCGCGCACGGCGGTGACACTGCTGGTGATCCACAGCATCAGCCTGCCGCCAAACGAGTTTGGCGGCAGCGCCATCGGCCAGTTTTTTACCAACACGCTGGATTGCGCCGCCGATCCCTATTACGCCAAATTGCGCGGGGTGCGCGTGTCATCCCACTTTCTGGTGCGGCGCGACGGCGCCGTCCTGCAATTCGTCGGTTGTGCCAGCCGTGCCTGGCATGCCGGGGTTTCCCAATGGCGAGGGCGCGGGCGCTGCAACGACTTTTCCATCGGGATCGAACTGGAAGGCTGCGACACGATTCCCTTTGCGCCGCAACAGTACCGCGCGCTCGCCGGGCTGACCCGCCATCTGCTGCGTGCCTATCCGATCCGCGACATCGCCGGCCATGCGGACATCGCGCCGGGGCGCAAGACCGATCCCGGCCCCTGCTTTGACTGGCCGCGCTTTGTGCGCGAAACGCGGGCGGGTAGCGCGGGCGCAAAAAATATATAGGCAAAATTTCTGCTTGCATAATTTCCTCTAAACACTAGAATCAGCGCCAAACCAGTCGTTTGACCACTATATGTAGTGTTTTTCGTTTTCGGCTGCGGCACCGTGCATCGCTGCCGCGCCGACCATCCAAAGGGGAGTTATATGCTGCAAGCCACATCCGGTGTTTCATCATCCGTCCCGCCTTCTGCTGTTGACCGTTCCGCCTTTTCCTCTGTTGCCGCCTCTGCCGGCATGCCGCTAGACCAGTACAAAATTATTCGCCGCAACGGCTCTGTCGCGCCGTTTGAGCCGGGGAAGATTTCCATCGCGTTAACCAAGGCCTTTATCGCCGTCAACGGCGGACAGGGCGCGGCCTCGGCGCGGGTGCGCGAGTTGGTGGAGCAATTGACCGATTCGGCGGTGGGCGCCTTGCTGCGCCGCCAGCCCCACGGCGGCACTTTTCATATCGAAGATATACAGGACCAGGTCGAACTGGCCCTGATGCGCTCGGGCGAACACGACGTGGCGCGCGCCTATGTCCTGTATCGCGAGCAACGCAACCGCGAACGTGCGACGGCGGTGCCGGCCGCCGCCGCCGCGCTGAACGTCAATCACGACGGCTCCCTGCGCCCGCTGGATGTGGCGGCATTGACGGGAAAGATCGAAGCAGCCTGCACCGGACTCGGCGACGCGGTTGAAGTCGGCAAGATTCTCGGACGCACTCTGAAGGATCTGTATGACGGGGTGATGGTGACGGAAGTGCGCAAGTGCGCCATCCTTGCGGCGCGCTCGCTGATCGAACAGGATCCGGCCTACGGCTATGTCACCGCGCGCCTGTTGCTTAACAACATCTGTTGCGAAATCCTGGGCGAGGAGGTGGTTCAGTCAGAAATGGCGACCCGCTACGCCGATTATTTCCCCAAATTCATCAAGCGCGGCATCGAGGCCGAACTGCTGAACGAGGAGTTGGGACGTTTCGATCTGGCGCGGCTGGCACAGGCACTGGAGGCGGAGCGCGATCTGCAATTCAATTACCTCGGCCTGCAGACCCTGTTCGACCGCTATTTTCTGCACGTGGAGGAGCGGCGTATCGAATTGCCGCAGGCGTTCTTCATGCGCGTGGCGATGGGTTTGGCACTGAACGAAGTGGACCGCGATGCGCGCGCGATCGAATTCTACCGCCTGCTGTCGAGCTTCGATTTCATGAGTTCTACGCCGACCCTGTTTAATTCCGGCACCCGCCGCTCGCAATTGTCTTCCTGCTACCTGACCACGGTGGCGGATGATCTGGACGGCATCTACGAGGCGCTGAAGGAGAACGCGCTGCTGTCCAAATTTGCCGGCGGGCTGGGCAACGACTGGAGCAATGTGCGCGCGCTCGGCAGCCGGATCAAGGGCACCAACGGCAAATCGCAGGGGGTGGTGCCGTTCCTCAAGGTGGTGAACGATACCGCGGTGGCGGTGAACCAGGGCGGCAAGCGCAAGGGCGCGGTGTGCGCCTATCTGGAGACCTGGCACCTCGATATCGAGGAATTCCTCGACCTGCGCAAAAATACCGGCGACGACCGCCGCCGCACTCATGACATGAATACCGCCAACTGGATTCCCGACCTGTTCATGAAACGGGTGATGGAAGGCGGGGAGTGGACGCTATTTTCGCCCTCGGACTGCCCCGACTTGCATGACAAGTTCGGTGCGGAGTTCGAGCGCGCCTACCTTGGCTACGAAGCCAAAGCCGCCAGTGGCGAATTAAAGCTGTTCCGCAAAGTGGCGGCGCAAAGCCTGTGGCGCAAGATGCTGACCATGCTGTTCGAGACCGGCCACCCGTGGGTGACATTCAAGGACCCGTGCAACATCCGCTCGCCGCAGCAGCATGTCGGGGTGGTGCACAGCTCCAACCTGTGCACCGAGATCACCTTGAACACCTCGGAAGATGAAATCGCCGTGTGCAACCTGGGTTCGGTCAATCTGGCGGCACATCTTGGCGCAGACGGCCAGATCGACCACGACAAACTGCGGCGCACCATCCATACCGCGATGCGCATGCTCGACAACGTGATCGATATCAACTATTACGCGGTGTCCAAGGCGCGCAATGCCAACCTCAAGCACCGTCCGGTCGGACTCGGCATCATGGGCTTCCAGGATTGTTTGCATACCCTGCGCATTCCCTATGCGTCGGAGGCGGCTGTCGAATTCGCCGACCGTTCGATGGAGGCGGTGTGCTACTACGCTTATCTGGCTTCCACCGAGCTGGCCGAGGAGCGCGGGCGTTACGCTTCGTACCGCGGCAGCCTGTGGGATCGCGGCATCCTGCCGCAGGACAGTCTGAATCTGCTGCGCGAGCAGCGCGGCGGTTTTGTCGAGGTGGACATGTCGGCCGGCATGGACTGGGAGGGATTGCGCGAACGCATTCGCCAGTTTGGCATGCGCAACTCGAACTGCGTGGCGATTGCGCCTACCGCGACCATCTCCAACATCGTTGGCGTGTCGGCCTGCATCGAGCCGACCTACCAGAACATCTTCGTCAAATCCAACCTGTCGGGCGAGTTTACCGTGATCAACGAGCATCTGGTCACCGACCTGAAGCAGCTCGGCCTGTGGGACGAGGTGATGGTGGCCGACCTGAAATATTTTGACGGCAGCCTGACCCGGATCGACCGCATCCCGGCGGAATTGCGCACCTTGTATGCCACCGCATTCGAGGTTGAGCCGCAATGGCTGATCGAGGCCGCATCGCGGCGGCAGAAGTGGATCGATCAGGCGCAGTCGCTGAATATCTATATGTCGGGGGTTTCCGGGCGCAAGCTGGATGAAACCTACAAATTGGCCTGGCTGCGCGGCTTGAAAACCACCTATTACCTGCGCACGCTGGGTGCCACTTCAGCGGAGAAATCCACCTCGCGCGCGGGCTCGCTTAACGCGGTGTCAAATGGCACCGCCGCGTCAGGGGAAACGCAATTTTGTTCAATCGATAACCCGGAATGCGAGGCATGCCAATGACCACCACCACCCTTAATTTTGAAGATGACATCGCCCCCGCTGTTGCGCCCTCGGTGCGCATGGTGGCAACAGGAGCAACCCTCCCGGCGGGGGGTGCCGCCGATTCTGATTACACCATTGCATCGGTATCCGCCGGACGTATCCGCGCCGAAGACAAACGCATCATCAACAGCAGTGCCGACGTCAATCAGCTGGTGCCGTTCAAGTACAAATGGGCGTGGGAAAAATATCTGGCGGCTTGTGCCAACCATTGGATGCCGCAAGAGGTCAACATGTCGGCCGATATCGCATTGTGGAAGAAGCCGGATGGATTGAGCGAGGACGAGCGCCGGTTGGTGATGCGCAATCTGGGTTTCTTTACCACTGCCGACAGTCTGGCTGCGAACAATATCGTGCTGGGCTCATACCGCCACATTACCAATCCGGAATGCCGGCAATATTTGCTGCGCCAGGCATTTGAAGAGGCCATCCACACCCACGCCTATCAGTACATCGTGGAAAGTCTCGGCCTGGACGAGGGCGAGGTCTTCAACATGTATCACGAAGTCCCCAGCATTCGCGCCAAGGATGAGTTTTTGTTGCCGTTCATCGATGTGCTGACCAATCCGGGCTTCACGACCGGGACGCCGGAAAACGACCAAAAGCTGCTGCGGAGCCTGATCGTATTCGCCTGCATCATGGAAGGCCTGTTCTTCTACGTCGGTTTTGTGCAAATCCTTGCGCTGGGCCGGCAAAACAAGATGACCGGTGCGGCCGAGCAATACCAGTACATCCTGCGCGACGAGTCGATGCACTTGAATTTTGGCGTGGACGTGATCAACCAGATCAAACTGGAAAATCCCCATTTGTGGACGCCCGCTTTCCGCGAAGAAGTGCGCGGACTGATTCAAAAAGGCGTCGAACTCGAGTACTGTTACGCGGAAGACACCATGCCGCGCGGCGTGCTCGGACTCAATGCCGGGATGTTCAAGGAATATTTGCGATTCATTGCGAATCGGCGCTGTCAACAAATCGGGATTGATGTACTCTACGCGGGAGCGACAAATCCATTCCCGTGGATGGCCGAAATGATCGACTTGAAGAAAGAAAAAAACTTTTTCGAAACACGCGTAACGGAATACCAGACGGGCGGATCGTTATCGTGGGACTGAACTTTGAAGTTTTTTCGGCGGAGGCTAACTGGCGCGGCAAGTTAAGGGCGGCGTTGCAGCCCGGCCGTAACCAAAAAAACTTCTTTGCCACACGCGCAAAGGAATTCCTGACAGTCGGTGAGCTGTCTTGGGATTGGAGATGTTGAAGAAGGCTGCTTTTGCAGCCTTCTTTGCAAGGGCTTCAGGCATGCTGCATTTCGGCACACTGAAGGTGGAGTAGATGTTGTTCTTATTAACTTTCATATCTCAAGGAGGTTGAAATGGTAGCAGCAAAGAAAGCCAAACCCGCAGTGAAAAAGCCGGCCGCGAAGAAACTTGTTGTCAAAAAAGCGGTTGCCAAAAAACCGGTAGCCAAGAAGGCGGTAGCGAAAAAGCCGGCGGTCAAAAAAACAGTCGCCAAGAAACCCGTCGCCAAGAAAGCGGTTGCGAAAAAGCCGGTAGCCAAGAAGGCCGTAGCGAAGAAACCTGTTGTCAAAAAAGCAGTTGCCAAAAAACCGGCTGCGAAGAAGACAGTAGCGAAAAAGCCGGTAGCCGCGAAGGCCGTAGCAAAGAAACCCGTCGCCAAAAAAGCGGTAGCGAAAAAGCCGGTAGCGAAAAAGCCGGTAGCGAAAAAGCCGGTAGCGAAAAAGCCGGTAGCGAAAAAGCCGGTAGCCGCGAAGGCCGTAGCGAAGAAACCTGTCGCTAAAAAAACGGTTGCCAAAAAGCCGCTTGCGAAGAGGCCGGTTGCCGCGAAGACCGTAGCGAAAAAAACGGTGGCCAAAAAAGTAGTCGCCAAGAAGCCGGCTGCCAAGAAACCGGTCGCTGCAAAGCCTGCAGCAGTCAGCAAGCCGGCCGCCGCACCGACCGCCGTAGCACCCTCGGCTGCGCCTCCGATTCGACCGGCTGCAGTCTGGCCGTTCCCGACACCGGGAATCAGCAAGCCGAATTGAGATTGGCGAGAAGGCTGTGAACACGGCCCCGATCTCGCCGTAAGCGGTAGGGGCTGATTCACACAAGCGGTGGATTTGCGCCGTGTTTAGTGCCTTCAGCAGGCAAGGTATTTTTTACCCCAAATTTCCCGGGTAAATTTGAGGCAGTCGTGCGTGCGGGTGATCGTCACGGCGAAGAGAATTGGCCGGAAGTTTTTGTTCGCCCCTCGATTTTTCAGTCGCCCGGGTTTGGCGCAGTCTTTTACATTCCGAGCACCATCAACGCGGCTATTCGCCTGCACAATGAATTTATGGCCCTGCCCCCAAGCGAATTCTCTGGTCACTCCGGTAGAATCCCGACATGTGCGGTTCCATTGCTGCGGACAGGATGGATTGCCGAAGGTCGCCAGGGTGGCAGTGCCAACCACGCCATTCTTCTTGACGGTGAAGATTGTGCCCATGCCTGCCGCGCCAAAATAATCCGGGTGTAATTTACGATTCATGCTGTATCGCTCTGCGCTTCCCTATTTCCCAGATGCCGGCACCTACTTTACGGCTCTGCGCGATCTGCCGTGCGCGGCCTGGCTGGATAGCGGGGGCAGTGGCTGTGATGTGCTGGCGGCGGCTCCGGTTGCCACAATCAGCCGTGAAGCAGGTAAATCCGTGCTCCGCGCCGGCGCTGAAGAACACCGGACGGACACTGACCCCTTTGAATTAATTCGCCAACAACTGGGGACGCTGGAGGCGGTGCCGGATATTCCGTTTGCCGGCGGGGCACTGGGTTATTGGGGCTATGACCTGGCGCGGGATTATTTGCGCCTGCCGCCACGCGCGCATGACGGGGAGCAACTGGCGCAAATGGTCGTCGGCATCTATGATTGGGCCGTCGTGATTGACCATCCGCAGCGCAAAGCCTGCCTGGTATCGCGCCTGCGCCATCCCGGCACACGCAAAGTGCTGCCGCAGATTTTGCAACGGCTGCTGGCGGCCGATCCGGGAAAAATCCCCCGCCCGGATTTTCAGGTGCGGGGCGGTATCACCTCTAATCTGTCCGCGCGGGAATACCGCTCGGCGTTTGACGCGATAAAGCAGTTTCTTCACGCTGGAGATTGTTATCAGGTCAATCTGGCACAGCGCTTTTCTGCGGAGGCAGGAGGAGATGCATGGGCCGCCTATCTTGAACTGCGCCGCCTGAGTCCGGCACCGTACTCGGCGTATCTGGATTGGCCGCATGTCCAGATACTTTGCGTTTCGCCGGAGCTATTCCTGCAAGTGCTCAACGGGGAGGTTGAAACGCGCCCGATCAAAGGCACGCGCGCGCGCAGCGCCGATAGCGCCGAAGATGCGCGGCGCGCGCGGGCACTGCGCTGCGATCCAAAGGACCGTGCCGAGAATCTGATGATTGTCGATTTGTTGCGCAACGATCTGGCCCGGAACTGTGCCACAGGCTCGGTGCGCGCGCCGCAACTGTTTGGGGTGGAGAGTTATTCCAATGTGCACCATCTGGTCAGCACTGTGACAGGTAAATTGCGCGCGGGATGCGATGCGCTAGATTTGCTGCGTGACAGCTTTCCCGGCGGTTCAATCACCGGCGCGCCAAAAATTCGGGCGATGGAAATCATCGAACAACTGGAGCCGCACCGGCGCGGGATCTATTGCGGCGCCATCGGGTATGCAGGCGACGACGGCAACATGCAAACCAACATCGCGATTCGCACCCTGGTGTATTCGCGCGGCGAAATACGCGGCTGGGCGGGTGGTGCCATTGTCGCCGATTCGGACTGCGCCGGGGAATATCAGGAAACGCGGGACAAGGCGAGCGCGATGCTGGAAGTGCTGCGGCGCTTTGGCGGGAAACTCGACTGGTGACGGGGACTAAGCCGTATTCTTCAGGCGGGTAATGCGCACGACTTCCGGAATCCGACGCAGATTGCGCATGATGCGCGCAAGGTGGATGCGGTTGCTGACCTGAAGCGTGAAGTAGGTGGCCGTGTATTCGCCTTCACTGCTGAAATTGACGTTCTCGATATTTGAGTCGGCATCGGCGATGGCGGCGGCTACCTTGGCCAGCACACCGCGTCGGTTGGCCACGACGAGTTTGAGGCTGACCTCGAACAATCTCGAAATATTCCTATCCCAAACCACATCCAGCCATTGCTCATTGCCGCGCCCGCGGCGCAGGGTCGGACAATCGTGGGTGTGCACCACCAGCCCCTGGCCGCGCTTGATGATGCCGATGATCGGATCGCCCGGGATCGGGCGGCAGCATTTGGCAAACTCGACCGCCATCCCCTCGGTGCCCTGAATGGTCACCACTGCATTGCCTTGCGCGTCGCTGGAGATGGTGTCGCCGCGACTGGCCAGCTGTTTGGCCACGACCATGTTCAGACGGCGACCGAGTCCAATATCGGCAAAAATATCCTGGCGCGACTTGACCCCGGTTTCGCGCAGCAACTTTTCCCAGTGCGTATCGTCGATTTCTGTCGGATTGAGTCCCATCGCGGCAAGCGATTGCGCCAGCAACCGTTCGCCCAGCTTGGCCGATTCGCCCAAGTGCATGGTGCGCAGCGAGTGGCGTATTTCGGCGCGCGCCTTGCTGGTGGCGACATAACCCAGCCACGCCGGATTGGGGTGGGTCTGCACTGCGGTGATGATCTCGACCCGGTCGCCGTTGCGCAGTTCGGAGCGCAACGGCACAAGCTCGTCGTTGACCTTGGCGGCGACACAGCGGTTGCCAATATCGGTATGGACTGCATAGGCGAAATCGACGGTGGTGGCACCGCGCGGAAGGGAAAAAATCTTGCCCTTGGGCGAAAAGACATAGACCTCGTCCGGGAACAGATCAATCTTCAGGTGTTCGAGAAATTCCACCGAATCGCCGCTTTGCGCCAGGCTGCCGATAAGCCCTTGCAGCCATTGATGGGTCTTTTGCTGCAGATCGTTGATCTGCGAGTCCGACGCTTTGTACAGCCAGTGGGAGGCAACGCCGCTTTCCGCCAGCTTGTCCATCTCTTGCGTGCGAATCTGCACTTCGATCGGCGTGCCGAAGGGGCCGAACAGGGTGGTGTGCAGGGACTGGTAGCCGTTCGCCTTGGGGATCGCGATGTAGTCCTTGAATTTGCCGGGGAAGGGTTTGTACAGACCGTGCAGGGCGCCCAGCGCAAGGTAGCAGGAGTCGACATTTTCCACCAGAATGCGGAAGCCATAGATATCGAGGACTTGGGCAAAGGCCAGTGATTTTGCCTGCATCTTCTGATAGATGCCGTACAGATGTTTCTCGCGCCCTTTGACTTCGGCCTTGATCTGGTGCATTTCCAGGCGCGTGCTGATTGCTTCCAGTATCTTGCTCACCACCTCGCGCCGGTTGCCGCGCGCCACCATCAGGGCTTTGCACAACACGCTGTAACGGTTCGGATACAGATACTTGAAGCTAAGGTCCTGCAGCTCCTGATAGATATTGTTGAGCCCGAGGCGATTGGCGATGGGCGCATAGATATCCATCGTTTCGCGCGCGATGCGCGTGCTCTTTTCCGGCGCAACCGAATCCAGGGTGCGGGCGTTGTGCAGGCGATCGGCGAGTTTGATCAGGATCACCCGCACATCGCGCGCCATCGCCAACAACATCTTGCGGAAGTTCTCTGCCTGCGCATCCTCCCTGGTTTCGAATTTGAGTTTGTCGATCTTGCTCAGGCCTTCAACCAATTCGGCCACGGTGGTGCCGAAAGGCGCGGCGATTTGTTCTAGGGTGACCGGCGTGTCTTCGACCACATCGTGCAGCAGGGCGGCGATGAGCGCGTGCACATCCAGGTGCAACGGGGTAAGGATTCGCGCGACGGCGATCGGATGGGTGACGTAGGGCGCCCCGGACTGGCGCAATTGTCCCGCATGCGCGGCGTGGCTGAATTCCAGCGCCGCGCTGATTTGGGCTACGTCTTCAGGCTTGAGGTAAGCGGAGACTTCCTGCAGAAGCGCGTCGGCATCGGCTTGTGACATGAGTCAACTCCGGCGCGCCTGCATCGATTTGGCCGGTTCAGGCCATGCCGCGGTTGAGGATTTCGACGCCGACCTTGCCTTCGCTGATTTCGCGCAAGGCAACGACGGTCGGTTTGTCCTTGCTGATTTCCACCAGATGGCTGGCGCCATTGGCCAGCTGGCGCGCGCGGTAGGCGGCGGCCAGGGTCAGCTCGAAACGGTTGGGAATGTTTGCCATGCAGTCTTCGACAGTGATGCGGGCCATGATTTATTTCTCCGGGGTCAGGAATTGATTGATGAGATGACGCTGGCGGACGAGTTGTTTTGCGCAACGCAAACGTGCGGTCAGCACAATCGAACCCAACTCGCGCCCCGCTTCATCCAAGTCGGCGTTGATAATAACATAATCGAATTCAGACAGATGCGAGACATCCTCGCGCGCGGCGGCGAGACGGGTTGCAATCACCTGCGCGCTGTCTTTGCCGCGCCCCTGCAAGCGCCGGGCCAAGGTTTCCAGCGAGGGCGGCAGGATGAAAATACACACGCAGTCGGGAAATAGTTTGCGCACCTGGGCTGCGCCCTGCCAGTCGATCTCCAGCAGTATGTCGCGGTCCTTGGCGTTTTCCCCGGCGATCCAGGTGCGCGAGGTGCCGTACAGATTGCCGTACACCTCCGCGCTTTCCAAAAACTCGTTGTGCGCCGCCATCGCCAGAAAGATTTCGCGGCTGACGAAATGGTAATCCTTGCCGTCGATTTCCCCCGCGCGGGGCGGACGCGTGGTGTACGACACGGACAGATCGATCTGCGGGTTGGATTGCAGCAGGGCGTGCACCAAACTGGTCTTGCCCGCGCCGGAAGGTGCGCTGATGACGAAAAGGCTGCCGGACATATATTCCTCCTACTCTATGTTGTACTTGAACCTGCATTTTGATTCTAACTATATGAATAGGAAGAAATGTACCTAATGTGTTTTGGTGTTTGGTACACGCATTGGTACACACAAATTCAAGGTGTGGATTCTGAATAGCTGGATTATACCCGCCCTATATTCCCTTCTGTTTACTCGGCAACCAGCAAAGAAAAACCGCCGAAGCGGCTTGCTATAAAAAAGGCGGTCTTTTGAAATTCCTCAATACACCTGCTTTCTCATAGCTAGTGTCCCGCCAGTGTCCCATTGATATATATCCTCTTGCCCCCCACGAAAAAAACGAGTTGCCCCCATGAGAGCTTTGCTGCACCTTTGATTCTCTAGAATGTGATGTTGGCGCTCATCCGCCATCGCAGCTTTGCCGCACATGCTCCATCCTGTCCGGGCCGCTTCGATCGCCTCTGCAATGTGTCAGCAACTAAAGCCTACACAGTCAAACCTGCACCATGCTTACGAAGCCATTCCTTGCGCTCGCGGTAATCAGGCATCACCTTATCCACTTCATTCCAGAAAGCATCAGTGTGTTCGCCGTGATAAAAGTGACACAACTCATGCACTACGATGTAGTCAATGACCTTGGGCGTGGCCATCATGCACTTCCAGTGAAAATTGAGATGTCCGTTCTTGCCGTAACTGGCCCAGCGATAACCCATCTCTTTTACTTTGATGCCGGAAATCTCGACACCCACTTTAGGCGCGAAATACGCAACCCGTTCGCTGAGGCGCTGCATGCCCTTGTCGCTGTAATACTTTTCAAACGCTAGCTTGGCAGCGTCAATCCCCCCCTGCTCGATCACGGCGCGGCTCAAACTAAAACGACCTTCTTTCAACTGCAAGGCATCGTCTTGATCGGACACCAGAGAAAGCCGGTAGGCGCGCCCCAGATAGAGAAACGTCTCCCCGTTCACCCATTCGCGTACCACGGCGCTGGTATTTAGGTCTTTCCACTCGGCTAAGTTGCGATAGATCCACATGCGCTTGCTATCCACCAACGCATCCACCTGTTCCGGGCTAAAGCTTGCAGGCGGGCGCACCGACACCACGCCATTACGTTCGATCACAATATCGGTGGTCTTGCGCGGGCTGCCGGGCAGCAACTGGTATTCAATATCTCTGACACATCGCGCATTCATGCTTCATTACCTCCAGCCGCGCCTTTCAATAACTCATCGTGGCGATTCTTGGCCAGCTTCATAATCTCGATTGCGATCCGCTCACGCTTGGCTTTCATCTCAGGGATACCTGTCAGAGTCAGCGCGGTTTTGATCTCACTGCGGGTTTTCTTTTGCTTGTCGCTGTTGTTCCAGAAATCGATGCTGGCAATACTCTCTTGCAGGGTATCGACGATGGCTTCCATCAACGCCTTCATCTGAGGCTTCGCAGCGGCAGGCACCTCTCCATTATCAAAAGCTTCATTGGCGATATGCTCGAAGAAAGTAGATGCCTCGCGGCTCATCCCGTCCTCGCCCTGCTTGCGCCCTTCAATAGCCACGGTGCGCAGTTTCTCCAGCTCTTCAGCCAGCTTCTCCCACTGGTCGTGATGTTGAACGATCAAGCTCTCGACCTTCTGCGACAGACTCTTGTAGAACGCGGGGTCCTCATCGTGATGTACCGTGCAGTGTTTGCGGATGGCGTGTTCCATTTCGCTGGCCTTTGCCTCCGCATTGCCACCCGAGTGCTGATTCAGCTGATCGATGAAGTCATCCGACAACAACTCCACGGGGGGCACCTTCGGGTTAATCCCCAAGCTGATCAAATGCTCGTTGATCAAATCACGCACCTTCTGCCCTGCATCTCCAAGATTCAGACTCTCGTCCTTGTAGCGCTCCTTGGTCACTCGCAAAATATAACCAAAACGCTTGGCCGGCACCCGGTAAGCATGGGCCGCCTTATTCGGCAGGATGATGTCCATGCTCATTAGGAATTTCTTCAGGTAGACATCAAAGTCAGCACGGATCTTTTCATCCTTCAGCAGCTTGACCGCTTCATGCACAACTTCCGCATCGGATTCGACGTCTGGCAGCGTGCCTTCGATAAATTCACGCATGCGTGCCACCTTGTGCTCGGCAAACAACTGCAATAGCCGCTGATAACGCTCTTCCAGCACCGGCACTTCCGACGAAATATTCTTCAAGCCCTGCGCCAGCTCCTGTTGCTCATCGGCGGCCGCATATATCGTCAGAGCTTCGGTCAGGTTATTGGTAAGGCCGATGTAATCGACGATATAACCGCGCTGCTTGCCCTTCTTCACCCGGTTGGTGCGAGCAATGGCTTGCAACAGGGTGTGCTCCCTGATCTTTTTATCGATGTACATCACCTGCTCGATGGGCGCATCAAATCCGGTCATCAGCATGTCGCACACCACTAGGAAAGCGATGCCGGTATAAACCTTGTCCGGGTCTTCAAAATCAAATGACTTGCAGAAATTGTCCACGGCATTCCAGGCACGTGCCTGCTTGCGCGCCTCGGTGATAAAGGCAGCTTCGTTAGTGCCGTCGCCAGAGATCACCACTGCTGCCTTCAACAGGCGCAATTTTCGGATCAGTTCCGTATCAGGCACAGCGGCGTTTTCTAGCTCAGCCACCGTATCAGTCAATGCCTGCTGAATAGCCTTTTGATACCGCACCGCCGCCAGCTTTGAATGACACACCACCTGTGCCTTAAAACCATTAGGGAATATGTGCTCCAAATAGTGCTTCACCATATCTTTGGCGATAGCGGAAATGCGCTGCTCGGCCTCCAATAGATCGCCGGTCGCACCATATTTTTTCTTGATCGCCAGCAGATCTTCTTCGCTGCGGTCTTTGAACAGGTTTTCAAATTGGGTTTCAAAACCGTGCTTGTCGTTCAGTGCAGCATCAGCCGTGCGGCCTTCATACAGAATCTGCAAGGTGGTGCCGTCTTCCACCGCATCCATCAGCCGGTAGGTGTCGATGTAATCACCAAAGCGCTTATAGGTCTTCTTCTCACCGTGGCGCTCAGTGATCAGAGGCGTGCCGGTAAACGCGATACGCGCCGCATTGGGGAAAGCCTCAAAGATATTGTCACCCAGGTCCGAGCCCTGTGTGCGATGCGCCTCGTCGATCATCAGCACGATGCGCGAAGAATCATTCACCACGCCAAAGGTCTGGCTGGTGGGTACCGCCAGATAGGTTCCTAGCGCCTCAGCCACCTTCAGCGGCAGGCTCTGCTCTCGCAGCTGGAACTTATGCACCATCACCATGTTGATGTCGGAGCTACCAGTGGCCAGATGCTCGCGTAGTTCCTTGCGACTCTCAATACTGTTTACCCGACCACCAATCAGTGTTGCGGTTTCAGCCAGCTGATCTTCCAGATCCACCCGGTCGTTGATCAACAGAATCTTGTAGTCGCTCAAGTCACGCGATACGCGCAGCATGCGCGCCACAAACACCATGGTCAGGCTCTTGCCGGAACCTTGTGTGTGCCAAACCACGCCGCTCCGCTCCTCGGCAGTCTGACCAGCGCGCAGGCGCTCGATGATTTTATTGGCTGCACGGAACTGCTGATAGCGGCACACCACCTTGATGCGCGGCCCGCCATCGGTATCCATAAACACGGTGGAGGTGCGCAGCATGCTGAGCAGATTGGCTTTGTTCAGCATGCCGTTGATCAGTTGCTGTTGCTGGTTCATGCCCTTGGCGATGCTGTCGGGCTGCGGCCACTGGGTTTTCCAGGGATAGTAGTGTTCATCGCCCGAGGTGATCGTGCCGTAGTCGGCCTCCACCCCGCTGCTGCGTATCATCAGCATATTGCAGTGAAACAGACGCGGCTCGCCTTCTTTGAGCCCTTGCTGGTGAGTCTCCTTGCGCTGGTTGCTGTAACGCTGCAACTGCTCATAGGCTTCCGCCATCGGGTTGGCACAGGTCGGCCCACCCTTCTTGCACTCCACCACCGCCAGCGGGATGCCGTTCACGAACAGCACAATGTCGGGAATGATGAACTGCTTCACGCAGCCCGGCGTGTCGATGCGAAACTGGTTGATGGCGAGGAAGTGGTTGTTCTCCGGGGTTACGAAGTCGATCAGCTTCACCACCGGGTCCTGCTCTGCGGTGACCTCGTTCACATCCACCTGCGTCTTGAACAACAGCTTCTGGATCGCCTCATTCGCTTCCAGCAAGGTGCGGTTGGGCTGGCGCAAGATTTGATCCTGTAAATCCTGCAATTGTTTTGCCGTCAGCCAGGGATTGCCGTCGGCGGTGAGATTCAGCGCTGCAACCGACTTGGCGAAGACCTCCGGCAGCAACCACTGGCGGAAATTCAGGCGCAGGCTTTTGCCGGGGTCGGAAGGAATATCCTGCCCCTGGTCGATCACCTGCCAGCCCAACTTGGCAAGCTCATCCAGAAAGGGTTTTTCAACCAGGGAATATTCGGACATGGTTCAGTAAAGCGCCAAGCCGTGGCCGAGAAAAGACAGAGGATTCACGCTGCCATTCGCGGCTGCTCAACCTGAGCGGTCAGGCGGTGCAACGCAATACCAATGGCTCGATCATCAAACAGGCGGTCCTTGCGCGCCCCTGCACCCTCCGGCCAGCGCTGCAATCCTTCACGCACCGCCTGAACTGTGGGCTGCACGCCTTCCTTGCTCAACAACCAGTCCACGGTCGCCAACAGCTCCATGCCGAAGGGCGACTCAAAACCATCAATCAGTTTGGCCGTATATTCCAGTGCAGGTTCGTAAGCTTTGGCCTCAGTCTTGATATACGTTTGCACCAAGGTCTTGCGCTCGTCGTCGAACCAGATCACATCCAGCGGATCGGCATCGCTGATGCGCTTATCGCAATGCAGATAGCTGCCATCCAGGCTGTTAAGCAAATGGTCGAGCTTGTTGGCATAGGGGCCATACTTGTGCGCTTTGAATTGCAGATTCAGCGGATTATCGGCGGGCGAATAGCGCTCGATGGATCGCTCCAGAAACCACGCCAGCTTTTGAATCTCCAGCAGGCTGCACTCCATCCCCAGCACCCAGTAGCGGCGCACCAGTTCTGCAATCAGCGCACGCGCCGGGGTCAGCTTCTCCACCCCCGCCCGCTTGGCCACATTCTGATATTCCCGGGTTGGCTCGAATACCTCAATCTCGACATTAGGCAAATCGCCCAGGGCGCTTTCGATTTTTTCGCGCACCGCCGCCCATTCCAGACCGCCATTGCCCGCGCCCAAGGGCGGAATGGCAATCGACTTAATCTGCTTCTCGACAATAAACCGGCGCAAATCCTGCAAGCCTTCTTCGACCCACACCATCTGCGAAGGCGCTTTCCAGTGCTGTTTGGTCGGGAAATTCACGATCCAGCGCGGCCCATCCAGCTCGCGCACCTCGGTGACAAACATCTTGCCCGTTTGCACCTCTTTGGCTTTGCAGGCGGCGGCATACAGGCGCATGTTCTCGCCAAAGCGCTCCTTGAACATCAGCGCGATGCCCTTGCCCATCACCCCCACGGTGTTGACCGTGTTTACCAGCGCCTCGGCGCGGGCTTCAAGCAGGTTGCCTTGCGTAAATTTGATCATTGGAAATACCACCCCGTACGTGCGTATACATTCAAAGCCAAGCCTCTCGATTGGACTTGTTCATCAATCACTTGTTTCAGTTTTTCTGTGTAACACACAACGCCAAGAATACCTTGAATCGGCAAATGCTGAAAGACCAGCGCCTCGGCCTGATAACGCTCGAACTTTTCCGGATCATCCGCATCGCGCTTGAAGTTTCGGCTTTGCAGCAACGGCCAATCTATCTTGCCCAGATCAGCCAGGTCGTTATAGAAGTTCGCCCACTGGTAATAGGCATGGCTGTCCGTAAAAAGAAATGGCAAGCCCATTTCCTTGAGCTTATGCATGCTGGAAACCAGGATCACGATCTCCTCGTTGGGGCGTTTCATGATGCCACCCCACCCGGTATGGATATTGCGCATCATCACCGAGAACGGCGTGAAATAGAACGGCACATAATCGTTCAAAAAACCACCGGGCGGCAAAGGCACCGGATGCGTCGAGCGCTTGTCGGTCAGCTCGGGGTTGCCGATGTGCACCCAGTTGGCCGATTTCACCCCGCTGTTGCCGCAATGCAGACCGTTATCCAGTATCCACGGCAGGTTGTCGCGATGGACGATGCGCCAGATCAGCGCCTTCTCCGGGTTCAGATTGGGATAGTGGTTAGCCACCGGCCATCTCCGGTGATGGTTCACTCAGCTTGACGCGGACTTTGCCGGTGAGGAGGTCGTGCATCAGGCCGGATTTTTGTTTTTTCAATTTTTGAAGTGAGTCCATCTCCGCACGAATTTTTTCAGATACATTATTCAGCCTCAGAGCAATTTTGATTTGCTCACCAGATTGGATAGGAACACCCAATTTAACCCTATCCAAATCTCGGTTGTATAAGTGCTGAACCTTTGTTCCTTGTGACGTTTTATCTATCTGCTTTCTAAATTGCCTCGACCTTAATATCCAGTACAAGAATTCATGCTCAACACTTAGTTCTTTGAATCTTGCAATTCGCTGATTGAGAAGTGAGCGCACTGCATCATCGTATAAACAGACTCTTCCAAGAAATTCGTCATCCAATGACTGTGCGGTCAAGTTCATCAGAATGTCGCCCTTTGTGACAATATAATCAGAAGCGGTCTTTTCCCAAAACTTCGGGATGCGCGTGCTGTGTGCGTCATCGAACAACACATATCCACTAATGTGCAGATTCCCAGGTCGCAGCAATAGAACCCCCTCATTAGTGTAGTCGGCAGACGGAAATGGCCTGCCGTGCTGATAGGTGGCTACTGAAGTTAATGACCTTATTTCCCACTCCTTCGGAATCCACCCAATCGGGGTTTGCTGGTACAGCTCTGGCGCTTGTTCGCGGGGCGGGCGCAGCTTGCCGTCGGCGCCGATGCCACGGGTAAACAGATCATGCATCAGCCCCGCTTTGATCTGCTGGTATTTTTCAATCAGCGCTTCGGTTTTTTCGATGGCTTGGTCGATGGTTTGGAGGATGCGAGAGATTTTCCGTTGTACTTGAACATCAATTTTTGGGAGCCAATAGAGCTTGCGAATAACGCTTGGGTGGGCTTTGGTTGTGTAATCGAACGACTGGTGCTTATGCTGTTCTGCAAGACAGTAATAGATAAATGGCGCGTGTAAATCAGCCGTTTTTATCCGCATGTACCCGCATACATTTGTTACCGAGAATTTATGCTTCGGGCGATAAAAAAGGCTACCACCTCCATCCACAGACCAAGTAATCAGCTCCTCATCGAACATGAATTTTGCATACTCACCAAACTTCCCATTGTTGTGGGCTGATGATGAATAAATTGGATACGAGCCGGGGAATGCATTGATGTCATCCTTGGAGATGATGTTGCCTCTGCCTAGCTCAATATCATTTGCGGCCACCCAATCATGGAGCTTTGAAGTTTCCCACTCACTCATACCCCAACTCCACCAAAAACTTTTGCAACTGCTGCGAGGCCGCATCGCGCTCAGCCTCGATGGTCTTGGCGGTGACGGCGTACTTGCTCCACAGGTTTTCAATCGCCTTGATGCAGGCGCGCTGGTCGGCGCGCAAATAGGCTTGATAGGTGTTCATCAGCATCTGGCGCAGGCGCTCGATGATGACGGTGCGGGCTTCGTCGTTGCTGATTTTGGCGCGGGCGCTTTGCACCAGTTCGTCGCGTTTTCCTTCGATACCCTTGATGGTGGCGCGCAGGGTTTTGACTTCATCTTCCAGCGCCTTGTGGCGTTGCAGTTGCGCCTCGATCTGGGCGGCTTCGCGCTGGAATAGTTCGGCATCGCCCATGTTGGGGTCGCGCTTGCACAGTTTGCTCATGCCCCTGGCTTCCTTGAGGCGCGCCTTCAGATCCTTCACCTGGTCGGAGTTCATCACGCCGGTGTCATCGCTATCTTCAAAGTCTTCTTCATCGGCGGCGGCAAACAGGGCTTGCAGTTCTGCAAGACGTGACTGGGCCTGCTCCAGCTCTTGCAGTATCTCGGGGAACTGGCTTTGCAGGATGTCCTCGTCCGGGATCAGCTCTGGCCCCCAGCCGCTGGCGGCGATGGATTTGAAGTCGGCCTTGAGCAGATCGACATAGTTGGCAAAGGCGCCGCGCACCTGAAAGGGGGTCAGCAGATTCTGTGTCGCCAGCGCTTGTTCGATGCTGGCCAGCAGGCTGCTGCGCATGACGTAGACATTGCGCGGGAGGGCCTGCTGGTTCTCGGCGTCGGGGGCCAATGCCTCGACGATGGGCAGGTTGGCCTGCCACCACGCCTCCAGTGTTTGCATGAATTGTGCGTGGCGGGTGGTGACGCTTTGGTGGCTGGCAACGAAGTCGGCGATGTCGCGCTTGCTGGTGAGTGCCGGGACAAAGTCGAGGTAGGTTGCATCCCGTGCAACAAAGGCATCGTCTTGCAATTGCGGGTAGTTCTGCCAGAAGTGCGACAGGCTTGCCACTTCCACCCTGGGCACGCCGCCATGCAGATGGGCGCGTACGTCGTGCGGTTCGGGCGGCGGGGCGTTGTCCACGTAGCGGCGGATATTGCAGTTGTAATCCTCGGCGACGATTTCGGCCTTGGGCACCGGGCGCGCATAACCGGGTAGCGCTTCGCCTTTGCGGTAGGCGTAGATGATCTTGTCGATGTCTTCCGGGCGCAGGTGGTTCTGCGCTTTGCCTTCGCGGTATTCGCGGTCGGCATTGATAAACAGCACATGGTCGCGTTGCGTGGCCCCTGCCTTGTTCATCACCAGGATGCAGGCGGGGATGCCGGTGCCATAGAACAGATTGCTGGGCAGGCCGATGATGGCCTCCAGATAACCGTGCTCGATAAAGTATTTGCGCGCCTCGCGCTCTTCACCGCCACGGAACAGCACGCCGTGCGGCATCACCGAGGCCAGACGACCATCATGCTTGAGCACGGCCAGCATGTGCTGAACAAACATCAGGTCGGCCTTCTTGCCCTTCTCCGGCATCATCACCGGGAAGCGCCCGGAGAACTTGAGGTCTTTTTTGATGTAGTTCTGACTGAAGGGAGGATTGGCCACCACGCGGTCGAAGCGCTTCAGCTCGTTGCTTTCATCCAGATGCTGCGGTTCGCGCAGGGTGTCTTCCTGACGGATGTCGGCATGCGAGATACCGTGCAGCAGCATGTTCATCTTACAAATGGACCAAGTGGTGCCCATCTTCTCCTGACCGTAGAGCGCCAGCTCGTTGGCATCGCCGCCCTTTTCGCGCAGGTAGTCGCGCATCTGGATCAGCATGCCGCCGGAGCCGACGGTGGGGTCGTAGACGCTCATGCCTTCTTCCGGGTTGCAGATTTCTACGCAGATGCGCACCACTTCGGCAGGGGTGTAAAACTCACCGGCCTTTTTACCGGCGGAGTCAGCAAAGTATTTGATCAGCCATTCGTAGGCCGCACCGAGCAGGTCGGGGAATTCAAAGTCGCTGTCCTTGAGCGGGATCTTCTCAAAGTTCAGTACAAAGTCGGCAAGGGTGTCGTCATCCAGCGTGCGCTGGCCGATTTTGCGGTTGAAGTTGATGCCTTTAAGCACATCCTGCAAAGCATCGGGGTTGGCATCTTCGATGGCTTCCAGCGCCTTATTGAGGGTGGTGCCAACATTCTCTTTGGTGTGCTTGAGCGCAGGGCGCTGAATGGTTTTCTTCACCCCCTCTTCCACCCCCTCTTCTTCCCACCCCTGATTCCAGCGGGCACGGGGCGGCACGAAGAAGTATTTACCGGAGTAGTGATCTGAATCTTTCAGCGCTTCTTCAATATCCTCTGACGACATACCCTGTGCGGCAAACTGCTTGCGCAAATCCGTCTGGCGTTGATCGAATAGGTCGCTGGCACGTTTCAGAAACAGCATGCCAAAGATATATTCCTTGTATTCGCTGGCATCCATGCTGCCACGAAGATCATCACATGCGGTAAGGAGCAGGCTTTCGAGACGGGAGAGAGTGAGTTTCATCTTGGTACCGCTTTTATTATTTACGCTTGTGTGCCGCAATTTCCCTTGGGGGCTTTATCTCCCAATAAGGTCAGCTTCATGCTACCAGTTTTTTTTGTTAAAGCGCATAGGTAGAATCGCACCTTCCAACATCACGGCGGCTTACTTGGGCTGGATTCCCAACGCCTGTTCCATCAGCTTGCGGGGGATTGGATTGTTCAGCTTTTTCAACGCGCGAGAAGCGGATCTTCTTTCGGCGGTGGTTGCTTTTGCTCCATTCTATCCGCCTCCCTCGCCTTAAGTTGCAAACAAGGTGACAGACCTCACGCCAGAGGACGCCCCTAATTGCATCCTCTGGAGTTCTGCATATCAAAGCTCGGCCAATTTTGACACCATCGCTGCGCAAGAGTATTCTCAGCTCAACGGTGGGACGAAGGCTGAATGTTTGGGACGCTAGTTCCCTTAGATTAACTGCTTCCCTGCCGTTTTTTTATTTCAGCTTCAAGAAATGCCTTCACCCAACTCACACCACAGCCAAAACTGATAGAAGGCGCTTTTGGTGGTTTCAGCAGCCCATACGGCTGGCCTACGACCTTTCTATATCGGGGGTCGCGCCAACGCCGCCCCCTCTCATCCCCTACAGTTCGTCCAAGTGCTAACTGAGCCGCTTCATAGCCCGGTTCAAGTCCGCATTCGCGCGCGCCGACTCACTTATCCTGCTTTTGGCTCGCTTCCAGTGACCTCACTAGCAGTGCCTTTGCTTTGGAGTTGCTGTTTATTTTCTTCATCAAATCGAGCAACTGCTGCTTTTCTTCCTGCGTCAGCGGATCTTCTTTCAGTGGCGGATGCTTTTGTTCCATTCTATTTACCTCCCTCATCTTGGATTTCAAGGAAGTTGCCATTCACCATGATGTGGTCAGCGGCTTGATTGATCGTGATACTCCGACTCCTGCTAACCACTCTGCGTAAGTTGAGCAAGTCAGATAAGTACACATGGCAGTCATCTACCCAGTCACCCCAAGCAGGACATCCAAAGACGCTACCGCCATTGTCGACTCGAAGCATGCCCTCCTGATACGACAAGGTGACTAAGTCCTGGGGGGTGGAATGGCCGAAGTCAGGCCGAAGCCATCTGAGTATGTGTCGAAATACTCGCGGATCAACATGCAGATGGAGTTGACGCACATCCAGCCGCCTCATCAAAGCCTGGTGACGCTCATAGACCTCCCCGATCTTTAGACAATCCGGGATCGGAGCACGGGGAAAAGTGTTTCGCCAGATGCCCAATACAGTGCTAACAATCTTTCCGCGAGGCGCTTCGCTCGTTACAACTCGTTCGTCCCAAATAGCTTGTCGTGCAGTATTGGCCCGGCCCACTATTACCCAGTTCGCAGCCCATCTTTCACCTGCACTGAAGTGAAGTTCTGTTCCTTCGTTTAAGCCCACCCACATTAGACAGTCTGGCGTTCCCGGGGTCGAATAGAATCCGATCTCTTGTAAAGCTTGCGACACAGGCACCAACTCAAGCGACCGCTCGAAGAACGCCTGCTCCCCAGCCTGATCTACGAACTGTTCAAGATCGGCTGCGGTGACTTCCTCGTTCTCGATCATCACCCTGAGTTCTTCCAATGCCGCATCAAATTCAGCTTTGCCTTGTGCATAGGCGAGTTGCTCGACATCCATTTCACCGATTTCACTGACGGGGATTAAACATTGGTCTGGCACATAGATGCTATGACTGGGCTTACCATGACATTCAATAGGCTCTCCCATCACTTGGACTAGCCAAGCGAATATCGGCTTGGGGCTACCAACCAAAGAGGTGACCATTCCCACAGGCTCTCTCACAATTACCATCTTGCCAATGTCAGCTTCAGCTACCTTTTTCAGTGCCGCCACCATGCCGACGCGACCCACTGCGTTTTCAGGAATATGTATCGCACCCATCACACACCTCCTAACAGCTTGCGAGCCTCAAGAATGTTATCGGCACTGCCAACTTGTTCACATAACAACATCACTGATTGCGCGAACTCATTGAGAATCGGGTTAGTCCAGTCGGTGGAGAGCGCTTCAAGACAACCAAGGTAATACCAGCATTGCTTTTCGGCGGTATTGTTTTGGGTGGAAGCCATATTGACTATCCAGGTTTGGGGGGCACTCTTTCTGATGTCACGAAGTGTGTTGGTTATGTTGTGCAACTTGTCTGCACAGCACACCAGCTTTGTTGTGGCTGGCTTCTTCTTCATGGCCTTCAAGTATGCTTCCTTGCGAGGCCTCCACTCGGGCTTGGGTTCCTCGAAGGTATCGGTGCAAGCATCAACAATCTCTGCGACCTCATTCCCGAATAACACCCTCACCGTTTCGAGCATAGGGCGACCACCACAATCCTCTGCTGAATCGTGCAGCAAGGCCGCTATCGCTTGATATTCCTCGCCATCGTATTCCATCACCAATCCGCTCACAGCCATCAAGTGAGAGATGTATGGTGCGGCCACATCCCCCTTTCTAACTTGGGTACAGTGAATCTCGTTGGCGAATTGAAGTGCTAATGCGAACTTCGGTGAGAGCAATGGTTCATTTGATTTTGTAGACATTGAAAATCTCCTTTGTCAGGTAAGACTAGGATAGAAAACAATAGCCGTATCCCCTAGCCAAAGATCGGCAGGTCATTTCGGATGGTTGATTCAGTGAGGGTGGTGAAGGCTGCTTGAGGCGCGAATAGAAATCGCATCAGCCACGTTCAGATAATACACAACTTCCGGCTTTAGGAATACTAAACTTTAGCTTCACTAAACCTTTGCTTCGCCAAGTCGAACTTTTTGACAGCATCATATGCTGGATGGCTCCTCGATGGATTCAACATCAACGCTTCCCCCATCCAAGCCGTTGCACCATATCGCCTAGAGAGAAATCCACGTATGCATTGTGTTCCGCCATCAAGCGATGAAAGGTGCGCCAGTGCATACCCTTTGGCTTGCCTCCTTCGCCGTTAAATATGCCCGGCTCCCAGCCTAGTCTGCGACGGACTGTATTGGCCCGACGTGCGGCACGATCCTCATAGGATTCCCGCTGACACTCATAAACCAACTTGTGGCAATGCCGGCAAGCATAATGCGTTCGAGGGTTATAAAGAATGGCAACGCGCCGCCCGCAGTTTGGACAGAGCCACCAAAGTCTTGTTCCTCCATAGGCGCAAGGTGTGCGATCCCAATTCACTCGTAGCGCCACCTTCTGCCACTCACCGTCACTATTCCGACCTTGATAAAACAGAACCACCCCCTTGGTTTTAACCCTCACCTGAATATCGGCGACGTGATTTCCAGCTACCGTCCATTGCCACTCGAACCAACTTCCTCGCGTCAGGACCCCAGCACGCTGCAACTTTCTTATATCTAGCGGCCTTGAACTGTCGCCCGTTCTTTTCCCGCCTTGATTGCGACGTCCACTGCCTATCCCGCCCATAATCGTCCCCATTTTATTTTGCCTAAATCATTTGGCAAATTAGCACTATCCATCCCGCTGGCTCTAGCCGAGCCGTGCTTCGTCTTCGGAAGTTCGGATACCGCCCGCCCAGTAAAGTAGTCGCGCGCATCCGCATCCTGCTGGCACTGGTCTATTACTCCTGCAATGATTACTCGGTCGGTTTCCTCAATGGAAGCTAGCCATTCAAGGATTGCCGCTTCCGCGTCAGCGGTTAGCGGTTCCGATGGCTGTCTGATGCTAGGACTGAAGGGTTTCGCCGCGATTGCATCAGGGTGCCATTCCAGAATCTCGGTATGAGTCGCGTCTGGGTAGCAGGCGACTTCGAGTGAGTCGCGGTCTGCATAGTGAATCAGCCACCAGCGTGAAGCGGTCGCCGTCTTGCCTGCGCAGACTTTAGGAGTGTGTGCGGTTTGCCCTTGCGAAGAATTTGCGACAGTGACAGTTGCGACACTTGCGACAGTTCTTTCACTTACCCCCTCTTGTGTCGCAAAAGTCGCAGGTGTCGCGGTCGCAAACCTTGCCGCCTCACTCTTACCTCGAATCAGATTCGATAGGCTCATGGCGTCACCGCCAGCGCCGGATTCATCTTGATGATTTTCCGCCGCCCCTCTTGTGCTACCTTCACGCGATCAAGTTCTTCTAGTTCCCGCAATGCCGATGTCAGCTTTTCCTTGTCGCGAATCGGCCCAAGCCGTTGTGCTTCCCGAGTCGTGACAAGGTGCGTCCGCTCACGCTTGCAATACTCAATCAGCCAACTATCAAGCCGTGCCGCATCCGCCAGCTCCGCCGGGAGTGCAAGTTCACCGAAGAAGCGCCTTGCTTCGTGCAGGTGCCATGCCGCGATTCGGCTTGCCCCCGCAAAAGCAATAAGGCTGATAGCTCCGGCCATGCCATGTTCAAACATCTGGAACAGTGCCGCCAGCCGTACCGCGTTATCGGCAGATTTACTCGCCACGTCACGCACATCGTATAGTTCGCCTCCGCTGGATAGCTCTCTCTCAATTGCATCGTGGTATTCAACCCATGCCCTTTTTGCTTCCGGAGTCAGCATCAGCATGGCCGTGGTCAGTGCGCCATCTTCATCGATAGGGGCCGGTTGATCCAGCATCCCGGCAATGCGCAAATGGAACGCTGCAAGGTGCGGCCAGTTCGCTGGTGGTTCAGTGAATGACCGTTGCCCTTGCGTTGATTCAGGCCACGCCACAAGGAAGCGTGCAAGGAAGCCTGTGCCACGCGCCAGCGCACCTGATCTTGTAAAAAACTCTCTCAAGGTAGGTTCCTGAACCTGCAAAGCCACGGTCAGCCGCGCACCGCGCACAGTGAATGATTCGGTTGATCGCCGATCAATGGTCAGGCTTATTCCATCCCACAGTTGATTCAGCAAGCCCAGATTCCGCATGACTGAATCCTTTCCCATGCCATGCGAACCAAAGACGATTCCTGCTTCGGCAGATACCACGCCGCCCGACGGCCATTGCTTCGCCAGCCCATAAGCCAATGCCTCGGGAGTCGCATCTGCATACATCAGGCGTGGAATTCTTAGCGACTCTGGCTTGTCATGCTCCAGGTCGCGCAAGGACGATTCCATGTCCGCCGTCGGCTTGCTGCTTTTTGCAAGCTGACGGATTTTTTCCTTGATACCGCCGCGCTTGGCTTCCCATGCCTCGATTGCTGCCCGATTGTCTTTCAGCGCCGGCTTCGCCGCCTCGGCTTGGGCTTCTTCATAGTCACGGATCGCCTGCGTAAAGAAACCATCGCAGGTGGATTTCCGTTCGCCAGAATCGGCAATGGTCAGCAGAAACAGGCCGACAGGCCCATGCAGTTTTTCCGCCCGCTTCGCATCAGCATGGGCTTGGCCCGCCAGAGACAGTGCTGCCAATGCCGACGATGCCACCATCGGGACAGGTGCCTTGACGAAGCCAGCCACCTCTTCCACCGCAGCACGAATTGGCAGAGGCAGTGCATCGAGCGGATAGGGTTCCGGCTCAATCTCCGCCGTCAGGGGTTGCGGGTTGGGCCATGATTGGGCATCACTATCATCCGCCCCCTGCAACCTCGTCAAATCGGTTCCTAGTGCGTCGGCACTTGGAGTAATCATGGGGTGCGCCGCTTCAATTGCCACCTTCACCGCATCCAGCCCTTGCACGATAGCCATATCGTTGAAGTCTTTAACGCCCTCTAATCGCGGCTCACCGAATACTGGCATAGCGACAAGCCCGCCAACGGATTGCGCCGCTTCCGTTGCCTTGCGCTGCCCCGTACCTGCCGCGTCATCATCGGCGCATAGGATGATCTGCATATCCGGCTTATTCGCCCGCAATGCCGTTGCAAGTTTTTTCAGGTTGCCCGCATCGAATGCGACAATCACCGCATAGCCTGTTGCTTCATGGATACTCGCGCCTGTGGCGTATCCCTCGCAAATACAAACCGGAGTGCTTGCCTCGATCTTGCCGATAACGAAGCCGCCTTTTTCACCGTCGGGTAAAAACCGCTTCTCGCCATCACGATTGATAAATTGCAGACTGGTAATCTTCCCGTCCAGCATGAGCGGTATCATTAACGCGCCGTTGCAATCCATCCCGCCAATAGACAACGTTCTCCTAAACACCTTCACGCCGTGCGACATGATGCCCTTGCGCTTGATATAGGGGTGCTCGGTAACGCTGGGCTTGGTAGCTTCTAATGCACTAGGTGGTGCGTTCCATAGTGCTTGTGCTTTAGATGCCGCTGCCAACCTACGCTTTGCCAGTGCTTCAATATCGGCGTTGCGTTTAGCTTCACGCTGGGCGATCTCTTCCGCTGTTGGGGGTGTCGGCTTGCCCGTGGTGTTGTGGACATAGCCGCCTTGCTTGGCATAGTGAAACAACGTGCCGATGTTGATTCCGCCGCCACTGGTAAATGACTTCCACGAAGCCGCCGCCGCTCGCGCACTGTAGTTGTCTGCCATGCTGGACCAGCGTTCCCAAACATCAAAGCCGCTATCATCAAACTCCGCCTTGATAGCCATTCCGCAATCAATCCAAGTGTTGCGGTCTGTCGCATCAATGAAGGTTAAAGCCTGCGCTACTTGGGCTAACGTAGTGGTAGAATTCCCTCGTAGTGTTTTGAGGGGTGCGCCTGCCAGGGCGTGCCCCTTGTTGTTTGTAGTGTTCATGGTCGCCCCTTACGCTGCGAGTGCTTTGCGTAATTCGCCGACATTCCATGCCGATATACGCTCGGACAATTTTCGGGGCGCGGGTATTGAGCCGCGCTTAACCATGCGCCATACGGTTGCATCCGAGCAACCGAATAATGCCTTCACTACGGGTTGCCGGACATTGGCAGAATCGGGGAGGGAGTCGAAGTTTTTAAGAGCGTCGGGAACGAGGCTCGTTGTGCTTTGCTGTGTCATGGTATGCGCCTTTGTGAGTTAGACGCTTGCCATTTTCTACATCAAAGTTTTTGTGTCTGTACCGTCAGGCCGCTAGGCGTAGCAGTCTAGCGGCTTAATGTATCAGTCTAGCGGCTAGACGGATTTTCTAATCCAATCGGCAATGGTTCGCTGTGCATTCGCTTCCGATAGGTGGGCTTCGATTTTCCGCCCATGAGCCAATACCTTTGCCTTCAAGTCGTGCGCGGCTTTATTGGCAGATTGTTTCTTTGCTACCCATTCCCCAGCTTGATATTGCTCGATAGTCCAGTCGCGTAATTCATTCATGGCGGCGTGTCGTTTAGCACCGCCACTCCTGCCATATTGAGAAAGTTTATCTCTTTCATCTTTGCCGCCAACTTCATGCCAAAGCATGTATTCGTAATAACCCTTTGCTAAAAAAGCCTCTGCTACTTTATCTAATGCTTCGGCAACACTAGATGTTTGCATTAGGGCATCGGCTTGATTAAAGAAAACAAGTGAGATTGCCCGCATTGGGTGATACCACTTGTCGAAATTAGCGATAGGTTTATCGCCATCATTTGATAAAACACATAGATAGTTGAAAAACGCCGCGCTGATACTGCTAAAGGCAGGATCATTGGAAATGCCAGCCGTTCGTTCTGCAATCCATAGCAATCTTTCGGCGCACATGGCTTCGGTGTGAAAACATGATGGAATTCCAGTGGTTACAATTCCATTAGAAACGGTGCAATAGTCAACGGACGCATTGTACTCGTCGCCAATCTTGCCACCCAGATTAGCTAGAGTTTCTTGCAATTGGGTTTTATTGTTTAGCCAATCAATTTTTTCAGCTTCATTCGTTGCCAGTCTTTCGGCTTCTAGATATTCCTCATGCCGAGATTTACGCACGTCTTCCATGGACTCAAGAAAATCCGATTCATCACTATTCATCACGTCCCATTTCACGCTCAACCTTGAATAAGTGCCGCACCAGCATGGCAAGGGTTTCCATGCGTTCGCCCGTGGTAATTAGTCACGGGCTAGGTGCAGCAAACTCGAATTATGCTGCCTTGCGCTTACCGCGAATTGGCACGACATTCCAGTCCGTGCCTTGCTCGCAACTCTCCAAAAACATCGCCCACTTGGTTAAACCTTCGCGCCGCTCATCGAAGTAATCATGCTGATCATAGATGCCCTGTACGCCTTCAATCTTGTGGTTCAAGCAGCGTTCGGCAATGTGCGGGGAAACGCCCAAAGCAGATAGGTGTGTTCGGGCAGTGCGCCGGAAGTCGTGAATGGTGAAGTTTTCCATACCATCAGCTAGCGGCTTTGCTGGGGTGCTGATCAGCAGCGGCTTAACTTTGGACAAGGCGACATTCAATGTATTTTCGTGAATGTGCGGGAGCATCCTTTCCTGACGCTTACGGGCTGGCAGCAGGTACTCACTAGAACACCCCATCTCGATTAGCTTTTTCAAGCATTCAATCGCGGGTTTGGCTAGGGGTATATCAATTCCTGCCCCTGTCTTTGTGCGTTCTTCGGGTAGATGCCACACGGCGTTATTAAGGTCAAACTCTTCTGCCTTTGCAGCAGTCAATTCCTGTTTCCGCACCGCCAGCAATAGAAGCAGCTTAACGGCTAACTGGTTCTCCACGGTCACACCCTTGGCATTACGCATGGCCTCGAATAGCCTCACCAACTCATCGCGGGTTAGCCACCGATTACGCGCATCTTCTTTACCGCCAGCATCACCAAGATTGAAAGCCGCCGCCGGATTGTATTCAACCATGTGCCGCTTAACCGCGAAGTCGAACATTCTACGCACCCAGCGCAATACATCGTTTGCCATCGTTGGTGCGCCGCGCTTCACGATTGTCTGTAGCATTTCATCAATGTGCTTGGGCTTTACGTCCTTCACTGGAATGTTGCCGATGTTTGGCTTTATGTCTTTCTCGATCCTGCTTCGTACTATGTTCGGGTGTTTCCAGTGCCCGACAATCATCCGTGCAAAATACTCATCGGCAAGCTGTCCAACGGTTATCGCATTCCTTTCCTCTTCGATCTTGGCGATCGCCGCTTTCTTCCTATCCTGCTTTTCAGCCGCAACGTCATGCCCCAATGCGACCCGCGCCCGAAGTTCTTTAACCGTCTTTCTGGCATCGGCTAGGGAAAGCATGGCATAGCTGCCGATGTTCATAACCCGTTGCTCCCCGGCGAAGCGATAGCGGAATCGCCAGCTAGGTACTGCATCAACTTTGCGGAATCGCAGATAAAGACCTTCGCCATCCCCTCGCGCTTCAAAGTTCTCACCTGATTTAATCCAGTTGCGTATTTGAATATCAGACAGCTTACTCATATTGCCCCCGTAGGCTTTTAGTGTGTACCCATTAATTTGCTAGGAATGTTCCGTTGGTACATGTTTGGGTACACGACAATTCTGCTCTTCCGTGAAATGATATGCAACGACAAGATATGAAAAAGCCGCATGGTTAGCGGCTTTAGTTGGTTTGGTGCGATGGTGTGATACGGTGAAAAAGACTATTCGATGTTTTGTACTTGCTCGCGCATCTGCTCGATCAGCAGCTTGATCTCCATGGCGCACTGCGCGACTTCCGCGTCCGCCGACTTGGCGCCCAGTGTGTTGGCTTCGCGATGCAGTTCCTGCATCAGAA
>Ga0210025_1000151_pt1 | contig 103401 bp, 112 predicted proteins | sample CryGeyme20150102_FD_183989 | JGI IMG/M metagenome (GOLD analysis project Ga0210025, IMG submission 183989) | Groundwater microbial communities from Crystal Geyser aquifers in Utah, USA - Crystal Geyser metaG 2015-0102 (SPAdes) (version 2) | ecosystem: Environmental > Aquatic > Deep subsurface...
ACACGGACTCGCAAATCCATCGAAAGTGCCATCCATGCTGGCCTCCTTCACCAGCAAGGATGCTGAATCAGAAATCTCGCTCGAAGGGAATCCCCTTTCGATTCATAACGGTCGAAAAACGCTCTAATGTCGAACCAAGGTCGTTTTTAATTGTTGGTAATTTGAACGAATTCGAATCTGAGTTTGGGCCTAACCAAGACAAGGTTAGATCGTTTGAACTATATCGTCGCAATGTACATAAGCCAGAAATTTTCACGTTTGACGAACTACTTTTTCGCGCAAAATTTATAGTGGATTCGGGCGAAACTTCTCAGGTAGCTAGAATCAATTCGTCAGAAGAGGACGTCCCTTTCTAGGTTTGCGTGCCATTCGCCGGTAAAGTCGCTTCAAAAACTACCCACCCCGCTGCAACACTCCCGCTTCAATCTCGTAATAGTCCCCCTTGTTGGCGACAAAGATATGGCTCCAGATCTTGGTACCGGTCGGCTGGTCGAAACAGCCCATGGCGATGGCGATCTTGTCGGGGTGGATCGGGTCCCAGAACAGGAAGGGGCCGCAGCGGACTTTTTCCCTCTCCCGTGAGGGAGAGGGATGTGGAGACTTGGCAACTTGTTGCCTAGTCGTAGCTGGGTGAGGGCGTTCCTAGCCGTAGAAGGCAGAACGCCCTCATCCAACTGCGCCTAATCCGCTTCGCGAATAAGGCTTCGTATCCTTCTCCCTCACGGGAGAAGGTTTGGCGATCCTGTCGTGGTGGCTCTGTCCATGGTTTTGGTTCAGGCTTTAAGCAACTCCGCGAGGCGGTCGCGGCTGGGCTGCCAATCCAGGCCGCTATCCGTCAGCCAGCTGTCGTCATAATAGGTATTGGCATAGCGTTCGCCGCCATCGCACAGCAAGGTCACGACGCTTCCCGTTTCTCCGCTGGCGGCCATTTCCTCGATCAATTTCGCGCAGGCCCAGAAATTGGTGCCGGTCGATCCGCCAACGCGGCGGCCGAGATAGTCCGAAAGCGCATGCATCGCGCCGATGCTGTGGCCGTCATCCACGGGAATCATGCGATCAATCACGGATGGAATGAAACTCGGCTCAACCCTGGCGCGGCCAATGCCTTCAATCCGTGAACTGCATCCATCCGGCAAAGACTCAATCGTGCGATCGGCAAAATGCTGGTGAAAGATCGATGCCGTCGGATCAGCGACGCATAATTGTGTCGCGTGTCGTTGCAAGCGGATGAACCGTCCGATGGTGGCAGAGGTGCCGCCGGTGCCGGCACCGCAGACGATCCAGCTCGGGACCTTGTGGACCTCGTGGCCCATCTGGGCGAAGATGCTTTCGGCGATATTGTTGTTGCCGCGCCAGTCGGTGGCGCGCTCGGCAAAGGTAAACTGGTCCAGAAAATGGCCGTTGGTTTCTTCAGCGAGCCGGTGACAGACCTCGTAAACGCTTTGCGGATCATCAACGGCACAGATTTCGCCACCCTGGAATGTGATCGCTTTCAGCTTGGCTGCGGCCGTCGTCTTTGGGACCACCGCGATAAAGCGCAGACCAAGCATCCGGGCGAAATAGGCTTCGGAAACCGCGGTGGATCCTGAAGAGGCCTCGATCACCGTGGTTTGGGGGCCAATCCACTGGTTGCACAGCGCATAGAGAAACAGCGAGCGGGCCAGACGGTGCTTCAGGCTGCCGGTCGGATGCGAGCTTTCATCCTTCAGATAGAGTTCAATGCCCGGATGATGCGGCAACTCGACTTGCACCAGATGGGTATCGGCCGATCGGTTATAGTCCGCCTCAATCTTGCGCGTGGCTTGGTCGAGCCAATCCCGCCCGGAGGTCATGCCGCAACCGCGCGGCGGATAGAGGACCAGGTTCTAAAATGCATCAAGCTCACCCCCGACTCCCGTTTATCGAGAGCATCGCTACTGCACCGTTACATGGGACAGGCGCGATTTCCAAACCCTGTGTGTGTCATGCTCACTGTAAAGATGGTCCCGTTTAATGTCCGGCTCCGGATCAGGGCGACAACCGGGCAAATGGGGAGCTATGCATCCCGCTGCAGGACCCCCGGTTCAATCTCGTAATAATCGCCCTTGTCGGCGACGAAAATATGGCTCCAGATTTTGGTGCCGGTCGGCTGGTCGAAACAGCCCATGGCGATGGCGATCTTGTCGTGGTGGATCGGGTCCCAGAACAGAAAGGCACCGCAGGTTTCGCAGAAGCCGCGGCGGACCTTTTCCGAGGATTGATACCAGCGGACATGATCTTCGCCCTCTATGGTGACGGCGCTGGTCGGGACGTCGGTCGAGGCCCAGTAGTGGCCGGATTGCTTGCGGCACTGGCTACAGTGGCAGGCGTCGGCCTCGGGCAGGTCGCCCGCGACTTCAATCTGTATGGCACCGCAGAGGCAGGAGCCCTTGTGCATATTTTCCTCCCGAATATGGTCCGGTGACAAGCTTAAAGGAAAAATGATCCGGTTTGAAAGCCGGAAATTGACCGGCGCGGCTCAGGCGCGGGTGACGCTCACTCGCTGCTCGACCATATTCATGCTGCCGAAGGCGGTGAGGAAGGAGACATCGGTGGCGTCGCGGCCGATGCCGATTACTGCCATTTCCGATGCCTGCGCCATGCCGGTGGGGTCTATCAGGTGCCAGCGGCCATCGAGGAAAACCTCCGGCACGGCGTGAAAATCCTGCGGCTCGACATCGGGCGCATAGGTGCTGGCAAAGCGGGCCGGGATGTCGGCGGACCGGGCCATGCTGATCAGGATATGGGCATAGTCGCGGCATACGCCTTTGCCCGCATCATAGCTTTGCCGGGCATTGGTGTGGGCGTTGTCGCTGTCCGATCCATAGGTCATGACCTGTCCGATATGGTCCGCCATCGCCGCTACCAGCGGGCCGCCCTTCAGGTCGGCAAATTCACCCGTGATCATGTGATCAAAGGCGCTGACCGAACAATAGAGCGAGTTGAACAGATAAGGCACGGCCTCGCCCGGGAGGTCGGAAAGCGGGGTTGCGGACAGGGTGGCAAAATCCGGATTGGCGCGATCAACCGTGACCTGCGCGGCATAGGAGACGGTGAGCTGGTCCTGCTGCGTGGTCCACAGCCTGGTGCCGATCCGGTCATGGGCGGGGACGATGGTCTTGTCGTCGGCAGGGCCTATGCGGACGGTGGAGTCGTCGAGCCGCTGTTCCGCCGTCGCTGCTGCCTCGACCTGGACCAAAATGGTGCAGGGAGCGGGGAGGCGGTAGGATAGTTCCGCGCTGATCTGCAATCGGGTCATTGCTGGTCCTTAATAAAATGCGGCATGAAAAAAGGCCGGGATCGCGCCCGGCCTTTTTCTAACAGCTTATTGTGCCATCCCCTAATCGGTCGGGGATGACGGATGGCGAATCAGGCGCCTTCGATCTCGCCGAGATCAACCTTGAGGCCTGGGCCCATGGTCGTGCTCAGTCCGACTTTGCGGACATATTTGCCCTTGGCGCCGGCTGGCTTTGCTTTGACGACCGCACTGACCAGCGCATCGAAATTCTTGCGCAGATCGGCTTCGGAGAAGCTGGTCTTGCCAATGCCGTTATGGATGATACCGGCTTTTTCAACGCGATATTCGATCTGGCCGCCCTTGGCATCCTTGACCGCTTGCCCGACGTTCGGGGTAACCGTGCCGAGTTTCGGGTTAGGCATCAGGCCTTTTGGACCAAGCACCTTACCGAGACGACCGACGAGGCCCATCATGTCCGGTGTGGCGATGATGCGATCATAGTTGAGATCGCCGCCTTGCATGGCTTCCATCAGATCTTCAGCGCCAACGGTATCGGCGCCAGCTTCGCGTGCTTCGTCCGCTTTCGCGTCCTTGGCAAACACCGCAACGCGGGTTTCCTTGCCGGTACCCGATGGCAGCGAAACCACGCCGCGGACCATCTGGTCCGCATGGCGGGGGTCAACACCCAGATTGAGCACGACGTCGAGGGTCTCGTCAAACTTCGAGGTCGAAGCGAGGCCTTTCAGCGTCTTGATCGCTTCATCGATGCCATATATTTTTTCGCGATCGACTTTTGCATTGATCGCCTGCATTTTTTTGGAGAGTTTCGCCATGTTCTTATCCCTCCACCACTTCTACGCCCATCGAGCGCGCGGTGCCTGAAATGATTTTCATAGCCTGCTCAATGCTGTTGGCATTGAGGTCGGGCATTTTCGTTTCGGCGATTTCCTTGATCTGCGAAGCCTTGATCGTTCCGCCTGCGACTTTGCCCGGTTCGCTCGAACCCTTTTTCAGCTTGGCCGTCTTCTTGATCAGATAGCTGGCTGGCGGGGTCTTGGTTTCAAAGGTGAAGCTGCGATCGCCATAGACCGTGATCTTGGTCGGGATCGGCGTGCCTTTTTCAAGCTTGTCCGTTGCCGCGTTAAACGCCTTGCAGAATTCCATGATATTGACGCCGCGCTGACCCAATGCTGGGCCGATCGGCGGGGATGGATTTGCAATACCGGCAGGTACTTGCAAATTGATATAACCATCAATTTTCTTAGCCATTTGGCTGTCCTTTCATTCTTTTGGGATTGGCGAAATTGCCGCACCCGCAAATTAAGTGGTCAAACGGAGAGCATGCTCTCCTCCCACACTGGTATTCTGGAGCAAGCTCCGGAATTTTGTTGTGCTCCGGACTGGATCCGGAGCTTTGCGCGGCAATCGCAAACCTTGCTTCTTGCCGCACCGGTTCCGCATTCCCCGCCTGCGCGAGGACAGGCAAGTGCGGAACACGATTAGCTAATCAGGTCGACTTCGCCAAAGTCCAGTTCGACCGGGGTTGCGCGGCCGAAGATGGACACGGAAACCTTGACCTTGTTCTTGTCGAAATCCAGTTCCTCGACAATGCCGTTGAAGCTGTTGAACGGGCCGCTCTTGACCTTGACCTCGTCGCCAATTTCGTAGCTGACCGTGATCCGTTCTTTCGGAGCGTTGGCGGCTTCTTCCTTGGTGTTGAGAATGCGCGCGGCTTCGGCTTCGCTGATCGCCTGTGGTTTGCCGCTGCTGCCGAGGAAGCCGGTGACCTTGGGCTGGTTCTTGACCAAGTGATAAACATCATCGGTCATTTCCAGCTTCGCCAGCACATAGCCGGGGAAGAATTTGCGCTCCGACTGAATCTTCTTGCCGCGCTTGACTTCGGTAATCGTCTCGGTCGGGACTTCGATATCCTCGACCAGTTCGGTCAGCCCGAGACGCTTGGCGTCCGCCTCAATGGCTTCCTTGACCTTGTGTTCAAAGCCCGAATAAGCGTGAATGATGTACCAGCGTGCCATGCGAATAACCTAAAAAATCTGTGTGGGGCGTTTATGCAAGGCTCAGGAGCCAGGCTACAATCCCGTTAAAAATCGAATCAACGCCCAGAAAAAACAAGCCCAATATGGTGGTCATGATCAGTACGAGGATCGCCGTGCGGACGGTCTCCGGCCAGGTTGGCCAGACGACCTTGTTGGTCTCGGCCTTGACCTGATTCATGAATTCGCCTGGATTGACTTTTGCCATGCTTGATTCCCTAAACTTTCTCGCCGGTTTCCACATAAACTCCGGGTGTCAGTCATTTGACTGTGTTCGGATATATGCATGGTTTCGGAAAGAACCAGCCCTTTAGACGCAGATTCCCGGATTCGCAAGAAAAAGAAGGGGAATTTACCGAAGCGGAGCTGCGTTGATCAGCGATCTGATCGACGGGGGATGTGTACGGCCAGTGAAAAGCTGGTCCGCAATGACTTAAGCGGGTGATTTGCCGGATCATCCGTTGGACTCACGCGAAGCCGCGAAGCGATTGTGCGCGGTCTTTCATTCTTGGCTGCTTTGTGTCTTCGTGTGAGCCAAGACTTTGTTGAAGCGTGTCGAAAACTTTACAGAAACGCGCGCTTTTATTTTCTGTGACCTTTGGCCCAAAGCGGCAGAAATCCAGACTTTGTTGGACACCAGACGGGCGGCGAGTGTAAACTTTGGGGCGGGATGCGGTCGATGCGAGCGTGTAGCGCCGCCGATCTTATTCAAATTATCAAAGAGCCAAGCGGAGATAATAAGTGATTGGGCCGATGTAGGACAGCGGTTTTTACCCCTTCTCCCGTGAGGGAGAAGGATGTGAAGACTTACGAACTTGTTCGTTAGTCGCAGCTGGATGAGGGCGTTCTGCGCTTCAGAGTACAGAACACCCTCATCCAACGCCGCCTAATGCCCCCGGATCAAGTCCGGGGTCATAAGGCTCTGTATCCTTCTCCCTCACGGGAGAAGGGGGCGGGTGAGGCCGTGGCCGCGTTTTCCCGTTTGGGGTGAACTTGTCGGTTTAGAGGCGTCCTTCGAAAAGCTCAGGACTAACGGCACAAAATCGAGATTGCTTAAATCCTCCCCGCTTGCGGGGAGGTGGCAGCCGGAACGGCTGACGGAGGGGGCGCTGGCCCAGGCGCTGCGCTCAGACGCGAGCCCCCTCCACCACGCTTCGCGCGGTCCTCCTCCCCGCAAGCGGGGAGGATTTTGCGAGCGCTCAGGCCGACCGGGTCGGCAGTTTCCGGCTCGGGTGCATGCCGTCGACATAGCCCATGAACGGCGGGTGGATATTGTAGCCGAGCAGTTCCTGCACCCGTTTCGGGAAGCGCGCCGCCTTGTCGGGAGAGACGGCGAGCAATTGCTGTTCCAGCGGCCGGCACCAGCCCCTGCAGAATTGAGGGGTGACGATCAGCCGGTCGGCGTCGGAGCGGTTGCTGCCGCCGCGGTGCCACAGGGTGCCCTTGGCGAGCATCAGCGAGCCGGCGGGCATGACCGCCCGGATCATGCCGGGATGATCATCCGGGCCGTGATGGGTCTTGTCGATGACGCCGGTCTTGAAATCGGAGCCGCGATTGGCGCCGGCCGGTTCCTCGCTGCCCCATTTGTGGCTGCCGGGGATGATCTCGGTGGCGCCATTGTCCTCGGTCGTGTCGCTGATTGACCAGAAGGTCGACAGGCTGAGCGGGTCGCGCGGGCGGGCGAGGCCGCAATGGCTGTCGTCGAAATGCCAGGGCTGGACGGTTTCGCCGGGATGCAGGTTGATCGCGAGGCAGGCGTAGAGCAGGCAGCTTTTGCCCAGCTCGCGCTCGGCAAAGGCCAGTTGCAGCGGATGGGCAATCAGGTCTGCAAAGACGGGATCCTTGTCAAGCATCCCGTAGATGCGGTTGGATCGGTCGCCCTCGAAATTGTTGCGCCCGCGGATATCGGCATCGATCCACGGCTGGAGCGCCGCGCGCTGCTGTTTTACCTGTTCGGGAGTCAGTACGTCCGACAGGATGACATAGCCCTCTTCCTGAAACTGGTCCCAGGCATCCTCGAAGCGGCGGCCGTGCAGCCAGGGGCCGAGATCCACATCCGCCGTGGCAATACTGCTTTCGATATTCATCGGTCCTGCTCCGTGATTCGTGTCATTGTGACTTTGATAGCCATTCTTTGAATTGAATTCAATTCAAAGAATGGCTAGGAGCCAGGAGGACGGGCAAGGCAAGAGAGACAAGGGCAAGGGCACGGGCATGGCCAAAGGCAGCAGGACCGCGGAAACATCCGATCGCAAGCTGATGCGGGCGGCCAGCATATTGGCGGCGGCAGAAATGATCCTGCGGGACGGCGACGGCGAACTGGAAATGGGACAGGTCGCCGAGCAGGCCGGCGTGTCGGTGGGCCTGGCCTATCATTATTTCGGCTCCAAGTCGGGGATGCTGGGCGCGATCATCCACGCCTTCTACGACCGCTACAACCAGGTGGCGAACCAGCATATCGACCCGGATATTCGGTGGGGCGTGCGCGAGAAGAGCCGGCTGATGGCGGTCGTCGCCTTTCTCTACGACGATCCGATGGCGCCGGTCATTCTCGGGAAGATGGCCCGGACCAACCAGGTCGCTGCGGTGGAATCGGCGCGCCATGAAGAGATGATCGAAATGGCGATCCGCAATATCCGGTCCGGCATCCGGCGTGGCGATATCGGTGCCCATATCGATCCGGCGATTGCCGGCGCCGCGATAACCGGAGCGATCCGCAGCGGGATCATGCACGCCATGGCGATGGACCCGCGGCCGGACCCGGCCAAGCTGGGGCACCAGATCTGGGGGATGATCGCGGGGGCGCTGGATATCGAGCGTTAATAGCGTTCGATCAGGTCCCACCGGTTGCCGAACGGATCGGCCCATTTCGCAACCATGCCATAAAGCTCCTCGCGCGGTTCCTCGAGAAACAGGATCCCGGCGCGCTGCATGATCGCATAATCGGTTTCAAAATCATAGGTTTCCAGAAACAGGAACACCCGGTCGCCGGCCTGCTCGCCGATCACTTCTTCCTGCGCCTCGTTCGCGGCTTTTGCGAGCAACAGGCGGGTTTCGGTGCTTCCGGGTGGGGCTACCAGCACCCAGCGCTTGTCTTCTGACAGAGCGGTGTCCTCGATCAGCTCGAACCCCATCAGGCCGACGTAAAATTCTATCGCCGGATCATAATCTGGAACGATCAGGGTGATGGCGGAAATAAACTGGGGCATGATGATTTCGGTGCAAGAAAAGGGAAAATGGCAGGAGTGCACGGACTCGAACCGTGGGCCCTCGGTTTTGGAGACCGATGCTCTACCAACTGAGCTACACTCCTGCACGGGCCGTTTCGCCCTCGCGGAACAGCCGGTTTGCGGGCATTAGCGCCCCGCGACGCATTCGGCAAGCGTGATTGTTTGGCGGACCGGTGAATCGCCGCGCGAAGAGATCTGACCAATCTGTTGTAGACCGGATGAGGGGGCAGGTGGCCGTCGTGGCCTGAAATCGTCATCCCCTGCTACCAATTTATCGGCTTTTCTCTCACTCGCCGCACCTGCTATGCTGCTAGCCCATGCATTGAGGAGGCACCTATGACAGACGCAGGGACACCGCTTTCAGAAAAGCCCGAACCGCTCAAAATCCTGCGGATTTTCCGGGGCAAGGACGCGCCCAGTCTCGATGAGGCGGGGCATATGAGCTACGTCGATGACGACCCGGTGATTTTGCAGGGCGCGGCCAAGCTCGGCGAGGCGGGCATTGGCGACGGTGCGGTGTTGAAATGCCTGTTCAGCGGCTTCGGCTTTTCGCTCCACTATGTCTGGTTCAAGCCGGGTTACCCCTTGCCGCTGCACAGCCATGACAGCGATTGTCTCTATTATCTGATCAGTGGCGATATCAAAATGGGCACGGAAGCGATGGCGGCAGGCGATGGCTTTTTCCTACCTGCTGGCACGCCTTATACCTATACGATCGGCGACGAGGGCGTCGAACTGCTCGAATTCCGTACGCAGGAAGATTTTGATATCCGGTTCAAGGGCAAGACCGACGCCTATTGGGAGAAAATGCTCGAAAAACTCCGCGCCGAGCAGCCGAAATGGAAAGAGGCGCTACCGCCGGTCAGGGATTATCGCAATGCCTGACCCGGGGCCTGACCCGGGGCCTGAACCGGGCGCCTGAGCCGGTTTACTCCGCTGCTTGCAGCTGAGGCGCGAAGATCCGTTCCAGTTCGGCATCACCCGCATTGGTCAATCGATCAACCCATTGGTGGAACGCCTGACCACCGCCTTCATTGCGGCCAAACCAGACCTTGTCGATCAGGCCAGACTGCAGCGATTCATGCTGGCGTTTTCCGGTTTTATAATCTTCTTCTGCGACCACGACTTCGAGAAAATCAAACTGCTCCCGCGCGCCTTGACGGACGGCATCGTCGGTTGGTTCATTCTCCATCACGTAAAATTGCGTGGTGAAGCTTTCGCCAACCGTCTTGCCGGGGAACAGCTGCGATATCATCGCGCCGCGACCGCCGCCGCCATAGAAGCTGGCGATAGAGATATGCGGGAAGATCGTCCAGACGCCCTGCAACAGGGCATCGATCGGCCAGTCCTTTTCATCAATCTCGCTGAGATCAATCTGCTCGTCGCTGCCGGTCTTCTGGATAAATTTCGATGGCGAGGACAGCCGCTGATGGGGACCCCAGGAAAAATAATTGGCGCGGTTGAAGAAATCGGCGCCGAACGTGTCCTTGTGCAGCACCGGCAGGTGATAGAAGTCGAGATAGCCGTCATAGGCGGTCTTCCAGTTCGGTCCCGGGATCGTCCGCTGGTCAAACAGGTGCCAGCCGTCAAAGCCAAAATGCTCGAGCAGGCTGTCATAGCCGCAGAGATAGGCCTCGATATCGAGCGTGCTGTCGGGATCAAGCGTCACCCAGATCAGGCCGGCGCGCTCCAGCGTCGGGAATTTCTTCAGGCAGAACGCCGCCTTGTCGACCGTGCCGAAATCTCTCGGCGAGGCGATGGCGAGCAGGTCGCCGTCATTCTTGAAGGTCCAGCCGTGATAGCCGCAGGTAAAGCGTGACGCCTTGCCGCTGCCTTGTGCCACCGGATTGCCGCGGTGGGTGCAGCTGTTCAGGAAAGCCTGTGCGGTGCCGTCCTTCTGCCGCGTAATCAGCACCGGAATACCGGCCATGTCCATCGCCTTGTAGCAACCCGGCTCGGGCAGTTCGCAGGACGGTGCCATCATCAGCGGCAGCCGCTTGAAAATCAGATTTTTCTCGCGTTCAAACCGCGCTTCATCGGTATAGTCGGATGCGGGTATGGCAACCACATCATCGACCAGTTCCATCGTGTCTGCCTTGCCATGCTCAACCAGTGAACGGGTCATTTCCAACAATTGCTGCCGCGACATCTCTCTTGCTCTCCTCAGATTTGGGGCAAGAATATCAGATTCGGGCGAAGCGGGAACTATTCTTTCTGCGAAGGGGCAGGCGCGGGTAGTTTTCCGGAATTGGGTTCGTTGCGGGTCCAGATCCAGCTGCCGGTGATTATGGCGGCGACGAGCGGAACGAGATTCCACGGCGGTTTGACAAACAGCAGCGCAACGACACAGCTGACTGCGAATGCCACCGTCGATGCCCATTTGCCACGCCGGGAGATTGCCCGCCGTTCGCGCCAGTTTTTGATATGATGGCCAAAGATATGATGCTCGACCAGCCACGATTCCAGCCGCGGCGAGCTATTGGCGAAACAGAAGGCGGCGAGGATCATGAACGGGACCGTCGGCAGCAGCGGCAACAGAACGCCAATCCCGCCCAGTGCCAGGGAAGCCAGGCCAGCTACCAGATAGAATTGCCGTTTCATGACTGCGCTCTATCATGCTTTGTGGCGATTGCCGACAGATTCGATAGGGCGGTTGGGGCTGCGTGGAGCGATCAGGCGGGCTTTGCGATAGCGGCAGGATCGGGTGACGGGGCGAAGCGCAGCAAGCCATAGCCCAGCAGACCGGAAATCAGCGAGCCGCTGATCACCCCCAGCTTGACGGTTTCGATCTGGTCAGGGTCGACAAAGGCGAGATTGCCGATGAACAGGCTCATCGTGAAGCCAATGCCGGTGAGGCAGGCGAGGCCGTATAGTTGCAGCCAGGTGACGCCAGCCGGCAGCTTCACCAGTCCCGCCTTTGTCGCCAGAAAGATAAAGCCGAATACGCCGAGCTGTTTGCCGACGACCAGTCCCGCCGCAATACCAAGCGCCAGCGGTGCCAGCAGATCAGAAATCTGCAGTCCGGCAAGAGAGACGCCGGCGTTGGCGAAGGCGAATATCGGCAGCACCAGAAAGGCGGTCCACGGATGCAGGAAATGTTCGAGATGCTTCAGCGGCGAGCTGCCATCCTTGGCGTTGAGGGGAATTGCCAGCGCTGCGATCACCCCGGCCAAGGTCGCGTGAACGCCCGATTTGAGGACGCATATCCAAAGGAATGTGCCGACCAGAATATAGGGAGCGGTGCGGATCACGCCCATGCGGTTCATTACAAACAACAGGATCGTTCCAACACCCGCAAGCATGAGCGAGACACTCGATACCTCTGCGGTGTAAAACAGGGCAATGATGACGATTGCGCCGATATCGTCGATAATCGCGATTGCCAGCAGCAAGATTTTCAGGGAGACCGGCGCATGTTTGCCGAGCAAGGCGAGTACGCCGAGCGCAAAGGCGATGTCGGTCGCCGCCGGAATCGCCCAGCCACTGATATTCTCGGCGATGTTCCAGTTGAAATAGGCAAATACGGCCGCCGGCAATGCCATGCCGCCAACCGCGGCGATCAGCGGGAGTGATGCCTGCTCAACGCTGGAAAGCTGACCCTCTAGCAACTCGCGCTTCACTTCCAGTCCGACCAGAAAGAAGAAGATCGCCATCAGGCCGTCGTTGATCCACAGTGAGAGCGGTTTTGCAATCTCCAGTCCACCAAACTGCACCGCCACCGGGATGTCCAGGAAGGCGAGATAAAAGGGATTGAGCGCGCTGTTCACGGCAATCATGGCCGCCACTGCTGCGCAGAACAGGATGATGCCGGCGCTGGTCTCCTGCGCAATAAATTCCTGCAGGGCATTGCCCATCTTCTTTACCATCGGGGCGTTTCCCTGCTTGTAAAAATTGGGGCGGCAAGCGCTTGAGGGTGTGCTGCCGCCCCAGGGTTGGGGGAGGGGTCAGGGGAGCTATGCGTTTTCGCTTGGCTGACTATATTATGCTCCACGCTGAATTTTGCGGATGCGGTCGGCGAGGTTGCGCTGCAATTCTCTTAATTCGCGCACTTGTTCGCTATTATCCCGATTGTTCGCGATCGGTTTTGCCAGTTTATGATCTTTTCGGATCAAGCTGTTGGCATATTGTTCCACGACCTGTCCTCTTTCCATCATTCTGCCGCATGAATATCGTTGATATGAAGCACATCAGATGATAATTCCAATCGAATGAAATCGTGAGAATCAATAGAATGCGTCTATAAGGTGGAGCCCTTGCCATGCCGACATTACGCCAATTCGAATATCTGGTTGCCGTTGCCGACCACCGCCATTTTGGCAAGGCGGCGCAGGCGGCCGCCGCTTCGCAGCCGACGCTGAGCCACCAGTTGCGGACGCTTGAGCAGCGGCTGGGTGTGACCTTGGTGGAGCGGCGCACCCACGGCGCTGAACTGACTCCGGTGGGCCGGGAGATTGCCGATCGTGCGCGCCATGTCCTGGTGCAGGTGAAGGATATTCGCGATTTGGCCGAGCGGGCCAGCGACAGTCTGGCCGGCATTTTGCGCTTCGGTGTTTCGCCAACCCTGGGACCCTATTTGATGCCACCGGTAATTGCGGCGCTGCACCGCACCAGGCCGGACCTGCGCTTCTATATGCGCGAAGGCATACCCGATCTGCAGGCGATGGAACTGACCAAGGGTTCAATCGATATGCTGCTGGGTCCGTTGCCGATCGAGGGCGAAAACCTGCATATCGAACCTTTGTTTCGGGAACCGCTGATTCTGGTGGCGCCGCCGGATCATCCGCTGGCGGGCCGCAAGCATTTGGCTCTCTCTGATCTGGTTGGCTTGCCTGTACTCAGCCTCGACCGGCGCCACCATCTCCACCGCGATGTGGTTCGTCAGTGTCAGCAGCACGACATGAACCTGTTGCGCGACTATGAGGGCACCAGTCTCGACAGCGTCAGGCAGATGGTGGCTTCCGGACTGGGGCTGGCGATTTTGCCGGAACTCTATGTGCGTTCCGAACTGGCCCGCGGCGGCGACGTTGCCCTGCTCAATGTTGACGGCTGGTCGGTGACCCGCAGTATCGGTGCCGCCTGGCGCAGCAATGCCGGTTTTGCCAGCGAATATCTGGCGATCGCGGAAAAAATTGCCGACGAAGCCCGTGTCCTGATGGCCGGATGAGGGGCTGGAGTCTTTGTGGATTTCCGTCTGGGCGAACGGACCCGATCGGGTTATCGCGTGTGCATGACCATTGATCTCGACCTTCTGTTGAAAGCCTATGCGTCGGGAATCTTCCCGATGGCGGATGCCCGGGATGATCCGGAAACCTTCTGGGTGGAACCCAAGACCCGCGCAATTATCCCGCTCAATAATTTTCGGCTGTCGCGCTCGCTCCGCAAGACCATAAGATCAGACCGTTTCCGGGTGACCGCTGACACTGCTTTCGCCGATGTCATCGCGATCTGTGCCGCAGCAGTCGGCGAACGCAGGGAGACCTGGATCAATGCAGAAATTGAGGAGGCGTTTAACCAGCTGCACCAGTTGGGCCATGCACATAGCATAGAATGTTGGCTGCGGGACGAGGACACCGGGCAGGAAAATCTGGTCGGCGGTCTTTACGGCCTGGCCATTGGCGGTGCCTTTTGCGGAGAAAGCATGTTCTCGCGGGCCCGCGACGCTTCGAAAGTGGCATTGGCGTGGCTTGTGGCCAGATTGAAAGTTGGCGGATTCCCGCTGCTCGATTGCCAATTCATGACCGATCATCTGGCGTCGTTGGGGGCAATAGAAATTAGCCAGGCGGATTATCTTGAAGAGTTGCGAAGGGTAAGAGGCTATGTGCCGTCTTCGCTATCGGCGATCAGATCACCGATCAAGTCCTCCGGAGCGTTATTGGGGGCCGATCTTGGCTTGGCCGCAGGTGCGGGCGCTGTGGCGGGCGATGGAGCTGCGCCGGTTTCCGGCACCGTTTCATTTGCCGTGCTGGACGCGCTATTGGCGAGATTGGACGAGGATGTTCGCGGAGCGGTCGGATTTACCGAATCTTCGGGGGAATCCTCTTCGCCCGGGAAGCTCATTGCGCAACTCTTGACCCAGACATCATAAATCGGGTGCTCGACAACGTTCAGCGACGGTGATTCCCGAAACAGCCAGCCGGAAAAAACCCGCTTCCACTGATCGTCGCCGGATCGATTAGGTGGCCGTTCGTTGACCAGCAGCTGGACGAAAGCGCCCTGCTCAGGAGTCAGCTCCCACGGCGCGGTTCGCTCGCAGGCACGCAAGCGGACAATTGCCCGCCCGATACGGATCGACTGGCCCGGCCGAAGCTCTAGATCTCGAGTCAGACCGTTGCGCTTGTTGAGGAAGCCTAGCGTAGCGACGCGTTCCGCCATCGGCGTTCCGATCTGCTCGGTTACCGGGGTAACCAGGTCGCCGTCGGTGGCGGCCACTTTGCCTTTTTCAGCCGCCTGACCGGTCGCACGTTCATCGATATTATCGCCACTGAACCAGCCACAACCGGCGAGCAGCAGCGTTGCCGCAAGCATCGTGCATGGAATGGAGTGGCGCTTCATGCCTGTCATTCCGCTTCGGCGGGGTTCCAGGATTCGTAGTCGCCAGTCGCCGCGGCACGGTGACCGCCTTCTTCCAAAGCGCCTGCCGGGCGATAGGCTTGCGCTGTCCCGGTCTTATTGCCGCTGGGTTCTTTTTCCCATATGCGCGGCTGAGGTAGATGGCTTTCGGGAATCTCATCATAGCTGTGATGCAGCCAGCCATGCCATTCAGGGGGCACGCGGCTGGCGTCATTGGCGCCCTTGTAAATCACCCAGCGCTGGCCGGCCGGATGACCGGTGCCGGCTTTCTTTGCCTGGAAATATAAATTGCCAAACACATCCTCGCCGACGCGTTTGCCATTGCGGGCGCTGAACAGCGTCGTGCCGATCGTCGCTCCGTCCCACCAGGTGAATATTTTCGCCAATATGCTCATGGCGTTCGCTTAGCCCCGCAGCCATGCGCTTCGCAATGAAAAAATGTCAAATAGGAAGGATGTTGGCGGTTGCCGAATTCATTGCTGCCAGGTGACGACATCACCGGGGCCGATAGCCAGCTCTGCGGCTCGGCCTGCGGCAATTTCAAGCACCGTGGCAATCGGTTCATTCGAGCTAACCGGTGCGAGCGAATAAGGTGTGGTATTGGCTGCGATCGATTCAATCGTTCCGTCCCTTCGGATGAATATGATATCGAGCGGGATGACGGTGTTCTTCATCCAGAAACTCGCAACGCGGTCCTCGGCAAACGGGAAAATCATACCCTTGTCGGGTGCCAGTTGGGTCCGGAACATCAGGCCCTTGGCTTGTTCAGCGCTGCTGGCCGCCACTTCCACCACAAAATCATGTCTTGCGTCGGACGTCCTGATGGTGAGCGGCACCTGCTGCAGACCGGACTCGGATTGCGGCAATTCGCTTTGCACGCTGGTCGCTGCGGTTTCCCCGGTCTGGGCATAGCAACCCGACAGGCTAATCATGCAAAACAGGCTCAGGGAAAGCGCGACCGCTTTAGACATTTTGATCATCTTGGTTGTTTTCTTATTCAGTCCCGGGGCGGCAAGCATACTTGCACAGCCATGTGGCCACGATTGCCGTCTCTTATGCGGGCCATCAATTGTTGGCCCGGAACAATTTCATCAATTCCCGCGTCCCGCAGCGTTTCCATGTGGAGGAAAATATCGCCGCCGAATGCATCGCTCACCAGAAATCCGTACCCTTTGGCACGGTTGAACCATTTTACCTCGGCGCCGATGAAGGCAGAATCATCATCGACAATGTGCATGGCTTGACGAGAGCCCGATACGGCTGACGATTCGTTCCGTACGCCGCATTCAGAAAGATCGATGTCGAGAATTTTTGTTGCCTGCAGCCCTTTCGGTGCCACCGCATATTCACAGGTGACGACCGCCATTTCCGGCAATTCGCGCGTGCCCAGTGGTTCCAGCAGACTCCAGTGAACCAATATGTCCGACTGCGGGGTCGGCTCATCCTCGTCCGCCTCGCCATTCTCCGGCACAATGAAGCCAAATCCGCGATGGCTGTCGAACCATTTGACGTGGCCAGTCGCACGGCGCAATTCGTTCTGGGTGATTGAATGATCGTCTTCGCTGGCATTGGACCCATCACTATCCGCAGGGTCTGGTTCCGCAAATAAGCTTGCCACGATGCATCTCCGAACAAAACTAAGCCAAATCAAAAATCTAACATATTTCGACTCGGTCTACAGCATATATCACAATAATATTAAACTGGCGATTCATGACGTCAAAGTGGGCGATCTAATGAAAGACGTCCATCTACTTGCACCATCCAGAACTACTCTTCCACTGTTATTTCTTCGCCCGGCTTGGCAAAGACAAAACGGTTCGCCAGATCAAAGTCGTGACCAGCCCGGAGAAAGGCCTGCAATTGCTTGCGGCATTTGTCGGTGTCCTGCTGGCTCTCGGCGTAGGGGCCAATCTTCCGCTTGCGGGCAAATTTATCCGCCGCGACCCATTTGTTCGCTTCGCTGATCTGGAAGGCTTCGCGCCCGTCCGCCTCGCTGATGCCTGCCTGGTAAAGCGCATGCGATACACGGCGTGTCCCGTAACCGCGACGGGTAAGAGCGGAAGCCTTGTTCTGAGCGTATAAAGCATCGTCAATATAACCCTGCGCCACGAAACGCTCTATCAGTTGCTCAATGGCGGGCGGGTCCGCATCCTGCCATTCCCTTTCCCGAATTTTTCGGTTGAGATAATCGGCCAGTTTTTTCCGGCTCGTTGCATATCGCTCGACATAGCGTATAGCCAGCCGATGCAAGCTCTCCTGATCTAACGTTTTAACGCTGTTTTTCAACGGTTTGGCCTTGAAGTGTGACGGTTGCCCTTTTTGTGCCACAGTCGGGTCGAAATTTAAACGCCAGAGGTTATCAATGACATTGTCAGAAACGGCTAATTGGTGGGTCAAAAAGACTATTTGCACCGTTGCCGAACAAAAAAGATTGATTTTGGGAAGGCTTGACCTCCCGGAAATGGATATTGGATGACCGAACTGACGCCAACCCCGACCGCGGATGAACTGCCTCGTCGCTTTTCCGACTTTGAAACCCTGGGCGAGGCGCTGGACTATGCGGCCGAAGGACAAAGGGGTTTCAATTTTCACGATGCCAAGGCGTCGCTAGTCCGCGCCTATCCGTTCAGCGACCTGCGGGCCGACGCCTTGACGTCAGCAAAACGGCTGATCGCGGCGGGCATAAAACCGGGTGATCGGGTGGCGCTGATTGCCGATACCGAGCCGCAGTTCTGCGCGCTGTTTTTCGGTGCCGTCTACGCGGGTGCACTGCCGGTTCCCCTGCCATTGCCGACCTCCTTTGGCGGCAAGGAAAGCTATATCGACCAAATCGGTGTTCAGCTCGACAGCTGTGACCCCGCGATCCTGCTGTTTCCGGACGAGATAGCAGAATTGGCAGGCGCAGCCGGGCAGTCGCGGTCGATTCCCGTCCACGGGTGGGATGAATTTGGCCTGCAGGATGCCGCCGACGTGCCATTGCCCACTGCGAACAGCAGCGATATTGCCTATTTGCAATATTCCAGCGGCTCGACCCGCTTCCCGCACGGCGTTGCCGTCTCGCACAAGGCGTTGTTGCACAATCTGGGCTCGCATGCCCACGGAATGCTCATCGGCGATAGCGATCGCTGCATTTCATGGCTGCCTTTCTACCATGATATGGGACTGGTCGGTTGTTTCCTGTCGATGGTCGCCAACCAGGTATCGACCGATTATCTCAAGACCGCAGATTTCGCGCGGCGACCTTTGTCATGGCTCGACCTGATCACCCGCAATCCCGGCACATCCTGCAGCTTCTCCCCGACCTTCGGCTATGAAATTTGCGCCCGCCGGATTGGCAGCCAGTCCAACGTGGTGGAACGCTTCGACCTGTCGCGCTGGCGTCTGGCGGGCAACGGCGCGGATATGATCCGGCCGGACGTGATGCAGCGATTCACCGATGCGTTTGCGCCGGCAGGCTTTGATGCCAAGGCGTTCCTGCCGAGCTATGGCTTGGCCGAAGCCACGCTTGCCGTGACCTTGATGCCATCGGGCGAGGGCATGGAAGTCGAGCTGGTTGAAGAAACCGAATTATCGGGCGAGAAACAGAGCGACGGCAGTCGCCCGAAACGCTTCCGTGCGATCGTCAACTGCGGCAAGCCGGTGCGCGATACGCAGCTGGAAATCCGCGAAGAAAATGGCGCCGTGCTGGCCGAAAAATCGGTCGGCAAGGTCTGGATGAAGGGCCCGGCGGTGATGGAATGCTATTATCGCGATCAGGAAGCGACCGATGCCTGCCTCGTCGATGGCTGGCTGGATACCGGCGATATGGGCTATCTGTCGAACGGCTATCTGTACATCGTCGGCCGCGCCAAGGACATGATCATCATCAATGGCAAAAACCACTGGCCACAGGATATCGAATGGGCGGTTGAACAATTGCCCGGTTTCAAGGCCGGCGATATCGCCGCTTTCGCCATCACCACGCCGGGTGGCGAAGAAACACCGGCCGTGCTCGTGCAATGCCGGACCTCGGATGAAACAGAGCGGCTGCGGCTGTGGAACGAGATCAGGGAAAAGGTGAGAGCGATTACCGGAATGAATTGCGTTATCGAACTCGTACCACCGCGTACCTTGCCGCGCACCAGTTCCGGAAAACTGAGCCGTGCAAAGGCCCGGAACCTGTATCTTTCCGGCGATATTCAGCCCTATGCGGTCGCCGCTTGAATCGCGCCAACGCCGGATAATTGGCCAGAGAAATTTTTTTGAGCCGATCCTTACGTTTCGCTAAGAATTTCAGCGTAAGGAAAGGTGGTGTTAAAAAATCTATCCCAATCCGGTTTACCGCGCATCATCCCGCTTAGCGTTTTGCTTGGCCTATCCGATCCCAGTGGCATTGATTGGGGCCGGATTCGCGCGTTGCAATTCAACGGCAACAATCAACATAGTTTGCTGAAGATCGTATCGGCGGTCGTATGCTCGATGTTGATTCTGCAACTGGGTATCGGCAAAATCAATATTGCGTTTCTGGGTGTGTGGCTCGCAGGTTTGGTCGCTCTTTATTCTTACGCCCATGTTACATATCGCAAACAGTCGGCATGGCAGCGGAAATCGATCAGTCGCTCCGAAATGATGGTGGTTTATCTTATTTCCCTGGTCGGCGGCTCTCTTTGGGGTGCCGGCTTTCTAATGTTTGCGTTCAGCGCGGACCTGCTCACCATGATTCCAGTATGGGCGACGATCATCTGCCTGATGGTCGGTTCCGCGATGCTGCTTTCGACCATGCCGCTCAGCAGCATCCTGTTCATATCATCGTCGAGTGCGGCGATAATTGTTGGCTGGCTGTATGTCGGCAACCCTCATCTTGCCTTGGCCTCTCTGGCGATCGCGGTATTGCTGATTTCCGGATGCCTGATGACCGGTCGCTCCTTCATTGAAAGAAGGGTAGCAGAAGCCAGTTTGAACGAAAAAAGTGAAGTGGTCAGCCTGTTGCTCAAGGAATTTGAGGACACCGGGGCCGATTGGCTCTGGCAGACCGATACGTCCCGCCGGATAACCCACGTCTCGCCGCGATTTGCCCATGCGATTGGTCAGGCTCCGGAGGAGATTGAAGGCAAGCCGTTCCTGCAACTGGTCGCTGGAGAGTCATGGGAGAGCGGGAAATTCTCCACCGCCTTGCACGAACTGGCAGACAAGCTGAAACGACGTGACAGCTTCAGTAACATGCTGGTGCCGGTTCAGATTAACGGCGAAAACCGCTGGTGGGAATTGTCCGCTTCGCCCAAGCTCGATGACAATGGCGTGTTCCACGGGTTTCGCGGTGTCGGGTCCGACATAACCGAGCAGCGCGAATCTGCCGATAAAATCTCGCATCTGGCCAGATTTGATACGCTGACCCGGCTGCCTAACCGCATGCAGCTGACCGATGCCGTCAGAAAGGCAATGCAAACAGCCGAGCAATGGAATGGCCGCTGCGGCTTCATGATGATCGATCTCGATCGGTTCAAGGCGGTGAACGACACCCTTGGCCACCCGGTTGGTGACCGGTTGCTGGCGCGCGTGTCCGATCGTCTGCGCTCGATCATGTCCGACAACGAACTTTGCGGCCGTCTCGGTGGTGATGAATTTGCCATCGTGGTCAAGGACGCGAGCGACACGCAATATATGGAATTGTTGGCCAAAAATATTATTGATACCCTGTCTCGCCCCTACGAAGTCGACCAGCACACATTGTATATCGGTGCCAGCGTCGGCACCGCGATAGGTCCGCGCGACGGACGCACGGTCGAAATGCTGATGCGCAGTGCCGATCTCGCTCTGTACCGCTCAAAGGATCAGGGTGGCGGGGCCTTCACCCATTATGAGCCAAAGCTTCACGTCCAGGCGGAAGAGCGGCGGGTGATGGAAATGGCCCTGCGCAAGGCGCTGGAGAAAGACGAATTGTCGTTGAACTACCAGCCGGTGGTCAGCGCGGATTCGGGCGGCGTTGTCGGCTTCGAAGCGCTGCTGCGCTGGACGAGCCCGCAATTTGGTGTGGTTTCGCCGGCAAAATTCATACCGCTGGCAGAAGAAGCGCGGCTCATAGTCCCGATCGGTGAATGGGTGATGCGGACCGCGTGCCAGGAAGCCATGCAATGGCCGGCCACGGTTAAAGTTGCGGTCAATGTGTCAGCCGACCAGCTGACCGAAGTAAATTTCCTGTCGATGGTTGTCTCTGCACTCGAAGAAAGCGGGCTTCCTCCCAGTCGTCTCGAGATCGAAGTGACCGAGAGCATTTTCATGCGCGAGGGCACTGGCGCGGCGGAGGTGCTCGATCAAATTATCGCAATGGGCATCAATCTGTCGCTTGATGATTTCGGTACTGGCTATTCGTCTTTCGGCTATTTGCGCAAGACACGTTTCACGACGATCAAGGTTGATCGCAGCTTTGTTCAGGGTGCGGCCAAAAATGCGCCCGAAAGCCTTGCCATCATTCGTGCCGTTGTGGCGATGGCTGACGCTCTGGGCATGTCGACGACGGCCGAGGGTGCCGAGACCGAAGAAGAAGTTCAGATGATCAGGAAGCTGGGTTGTCGCAAAATCCAGGGTTATTATTTCGGTCGTCCGATGGTTGCCGACGACGCCAGAAATTTGTTTGGCGTGTTTGAAAACGAGCAACTGGAATATAATAAAAAGTCAGCATAGGCGGCGGCTGCCCCGACTAATTTTCGGCCAGCCGCTTCTCTATTCCCCGCCAGATACGGGCATAGGCTTGGGCGGCGGGACTGCGCGGCGCGAAGCTGCCGACCGGTTGCTGCAATTTGGTCATATGCTCAACCGCGCTCGACATCGGTATCACCGGCCATTTCGGATTTCTGGCCAAGCCCTGCTTGTGGATGGATCGCCGTCGATCAACCATCGTATAGACCGGCAACAACGGGGCATGTTTCTTTCCGCTGCTGTCGAGGAACAGCTGGACGTCGAGAAGCGCGCGCTCCGAAAGAGGGGACGGTATCACCGGGACAATCACAATATCCGCGTTGCGCAAGATCTGCTCGCTCGTCTCGGTCAGACCGGGCGGGCAATCGAGAATGATCCGGTCATAGTCCTTGCCGATCTCCTTGAGTAGCTTGCCGAGATGACGCTTCTTGCCGATCTGGAAAAATAGCCGGTCGAGACCGCGTAGCGAGACGTCGGCTGCCAGCAGATCCAGATTTTCTATCTCGCTATGTTTGATCAGCTTGGCCGGTTTGACGGTGCCGGCGACCATCGCGCGGGCGCGGTCCCTTTCCATCTGGTCGCCCTTCAGAATGAACGACGCCGCGCCCTGCGGGTCTAGATCCCAGAGCAAAGTCCGCCGTGAGCTGCCGACAGCACTATTCCATGCCAGATTCACAGCCGAGCAGCTCTTCCCGACGCCGCCTTTCATACTGTAAACTGCGATTACCGACATTATTTGTTCCGGTTCGTTTTGCTCAAATCCGCCGAAAGCCTCTCCGGTCAGAGAAGCTCGTGTACGAGTTCCTGCGGCCGGCAAAGCTTGACCCCTTTTTCGGTCTCGACCAGCGGCCGGTTGATCAGGATCGGCTCCTGCGCCATGGCATCCAAAATCTGATCGGCGGTGGCGTCATCTTTCGTCAGCCCCAGCTCTTCGGCCGGCGAACCGCGCACCCTTAGGCCCTCCTGTGGCGTCATGCCAGCATCGCGAAAAAGCTGTTCCAGCTTGGCACGGCTGGGCGGGTTTTTCAGATATTCGATCACGGTTAGGTCAACGCCGGGCGCTTCTTCCAGTATCGCCAGGGTCTTGCGGGATGTGCCGCAGTTCGGATTGTGCCAGATCGTGGCTTGCATATTTCTCTCCCATTGCACCGAGCCGCTTCATAAGCACAAACTGGCTGGTTGTTTCAAAGAAAATCTCCCGAGGTGACAGATTCGCGATTGCATATGATAACTATTATCATTAGCGGACAGGCTGCTGAGAATAGTTATCATATAAGGAAGTCTGTCCGTGAATGTTGTTGTCCGCCCCTCGCTGCGTGCCCTTGCGTCTGTCAGTCTGATCGCGATCGCTGCTGTCCCGATACAGGCAGCGACTCAGGAGGTGTTGGAAGAAGGTTTTGCTGATGATCAGGAGATCATCGTAACCGGTGAAAAGGAAGGCTATGTCGCGATCAGCAGCGCGGGTCTGAAAACCGACACGCCGCTGATCGATACGCCGCAGACTGTGTCGGTCGTGACCCGCGAACAACTGGATGATCAGGCGCTTCAGGATATCGGCGATATTCTCCGCTACACGCCGGGCGCCTCAATCGGGCAGGGTGAGGGCAACCGCGACCAGATCACGATCAGGGGGCAGAATACAACCGCCGATTTTTTCGTCGATGGCATCCGCGATGACGTTCAATATTTCCGGCCGCTCTATAATATCGAGCGGGTCGAGATTCACAAAGGACCCAATGCGATGATCTTTGGTCGCGGCGGTGGCGGCGGTATCGTCAACCGCGTGACCAAATCGCCGATCGCCGATCGCCAGTTTGGCGAAGCGACCGCAAGCGTTGACAGTTTCGGTGCCTATTTTCTCAGCGGCGACCTGAATCTGGCCGTCGATGATACCGCCGCCTTCCGGATCAATGGCCTCTATGAAGAATTTAACAACCATCGCAATTTCTATGACGGTCGACGCTTTGCCGTAAACCCGACCTTTGGCGCCGAGCTTGACGACCAGAACCGGATCCTGCTGTCCTACGAATATGTCGATGATGACCGGGCCGTCGATCGCGGCAATCCGGCAGAACTGCGTGCGACCGGCAATAGCTGTTCTTTCGCTGACCCCTGTGGCCCGCTTACCGGATATCGGGATACATTCTTTGGCCAGCCGGGCACCAACCGCACCACGCTGCAGGCCCATATCGTCAAGCTGCGGGTGGAACATGATTTCAGCGACGAGTTGATGTTCAGCGCCACCACGCAATATGGCGACTATGACAAGCTCTATCGCAACATCTATCCGGTTGACGCGCGCAGCAATGATATAAGGCTGACCCCGTCCGGCAATTCCGTCACGCTGGACGGTTATGTCGACACCACCGACCGTGAAAATTTTATCACCCAGAGCAATTTGTTGTGGACTGGCGATACCGGCGCTTTCGGCCACAGCCTGTTGCTTGGTTATGAAATCGGGCAACAGCAATCCGCCAACGCGCGCCGAGACATATTATTCGCGGCCAGCAACGACGATCTGGTGGTGGTTCCACTGACCGACCCGATTGCTGTTCCGGCCTTCACCTTTCCGGTCTTCAACCGCAGCACCTTCTCCAACCTGAAATTCCTGTCGCTTTATGTCCAGGACCAGATCAGCATTGGCGACCATTTCGATATTATCGGCGGCGTGCGTTTTGACCGCTTCGATCTGGATGTAAATGATATCCAGAGCGGTCTGTTGCTGAACCGGACCGACGAGAAATTCTCGCCCCGTTTCGGCGCGATCTACAAGCCGCAGGAGAATATCTCGATCTACGCGAGCTACGCCAAAAGCTTTTTGCCCAGGTCGGGCGACCAGTTTCTGACGCTCACCCCCAATACGGCCAATCTGGCACCGGAAACCTTCGTGAATTATGAAATTGGCGTGAAATGGGATCTGACATCCGGGCTGAGCCTGACGACGGCCCTTTTCCGCCTCGATCGTGACGATCAGGCGATCCTGCTCGACAATCAGGGCAATAGCACCTTGTCGGGTTCGCGGACCGAAGGCGTGGAATTCCAGCTGGTTGGCAAGCTGACCGAAAGTTGGCAGATCAATGCTGGCTATAGTTATCTCAACGGCCAGCAGCGCAATGCCACCACCATTGGCGGACAGGATTTGCGGCTGTTCCAGGTTCCGGAGCATATGGTCTCGTTGTGGACGAAATATGATTTCACCGAGCAATTTGCAGGCGGGATCGGGGTGACCCATCAGGCGAGCCAGTTTGCCACCAATGACAATAGTGTCCGCATTCCTGCCTTCACCCGAGTCGATGCCGCGCTCTATTATGACCTCAGCGAAAAGGTTCAGGTCCAGCTCAATGTCGAAAATCTGTTCGACGAGACCTATTTTCCGTCAGTCCATAATAATGACAATATTTCAACCGGTGAGCCGCTTAATGCGCGGTTGACGGTGAAGTTCGGATTTTAGCAGGCATGTACCCCGGCGCAGGCCGGGGTACATCTCGAGAAGTGCGGCCGGCGCGCAATTGTGAAGAGGTTCAGTCCTTTGTGGTCTAGAAGCGCTTCAAAAATTCCCGCTGGTGAGTGTTTTGATGGTCCTGGATGGGCACCCGCCTTCGCGGGTGAACAACTCATTTTTGGGGGGTCAAAGCGGGAACCGCCTTTGCCGCATCTTCCGGATCAATCCCCGGGGGCGGCGCTGCGCTGAGCACGGATTCGCCACGCGCCACGCGTCCGGCGCGCTGGATCGCCTCGCGGATGCGCGGATAGGTGCCGCAGCGGCAGATATTGGTGATCGCCTCGTCAATCGCCGCCTTCGACGGATTGGAATTTTTCTTCAGCAATACCGCCGCCGCCATGATCATCCCGGACTGGCAGAAGCCGCATTGCGGGACATTTTCCGCGGCCCATGCCTGTTGCACCGGATGGCTGCGATCGCGCGACAGTGCCTCGATCGTGGTCACGAACCGGCCTTCCAGTTCGCCGATCGTGACCAGACAGGATCGGATCGCCTCGCCGTCGACCTCGACCATGCAGGCGCCGCAGTCGCCGGTGCCGCAGCCATATTTGGTGCCGGTCAGATTGGACGCGTCGCGCAGCGCCCAGAGCAGCGGTGTTTCCGGGTCCATCCGGTACCAGACCGGGCGGTCGTTGACGGTGAATTTGGTCAAATCTCCCCTCCCGCTGGCGGGAGGGGTCGGGGGTGGGAATTTTGGAATATTGATGCCGAGGAGATCATTGATTTATCTATGCCCACCCCTAGCCCCTCCCGCAAGCGGGAGGGGAATCTTTTTACTCCCGCCAGCTTCTGTCTTCGCGGTCGACCAGTCGCACCATCGCGTCAAATTCAGGGACGCCCTGCTGCATCGGATCAATCGAGGCTTGCGAGAGATTTTCCAGATGCTTCTTGATCACCGCTTCGCCGATCATCACCGGCTTGCCCATGGAAAGCGTCTGCATCTGGATTTCGCAGGCGCGTTGCAGCACCCAGTGGTTGAGGAACGCTTCCTCCAGCGTTCGGCCCATCACCACCGGGCCGTGATTCTCGAGCATCATCATGCGCTTCTTACCGAGGCTGGCGAGGAAACGCGGGCCTTCATCCTCGTGCACCGTGATGCCTTCGAACTTGTGATAGGCAAGACGCGGGACGATCGCGGCGGCGTAGAAATTGATCGGCTGCAGTCCGCCTTCCACGGAAGAGACCGCCATGGTGGCGGTGGTATGGGTATGGATGATCGCGTGGACATCCGGAAGTTCGCGGTGGAACAGGCTGTGCTGGGTGAAGCCGGCCTTGTTGACCGGATAGGTCGAGCCATCCAGCGTGTTGCCGTCAATGTCGATCTTGACCAGGGTCGAGGCGGTCACTTCGCTGAAATGCAGGCCATAAGGATTGATCAGAAAGGCGTCGTCTTCGTCGGGGACCTTGAGGGTGATATGGTTGAAAATCATCTCGTCCCAGCCAAGATAGGCGAAAATCCGGTAGCAGGAGGCGAGCCGCTGGCGCGCTTTCCATTCTTCTTCGCTGCAGCTGGACTGGACATTGATCGCGGTGGCCATGTTTCTCTCCTCGAATCGGCTTTTGTCGCCTATGCTTGACCTTCTAAAGCAAAGCGCCAGAAACAGGAATGCAAAGCACCTGTCATTCGCGCAATATATCGTGTAAAAGCTTGCCTAGGCGCGCAGAAATTGATAGGCCGCGCGAGATTGAAGCAGATTGATTCTGCTGCAAACCCTTTTTTATGGCTTTTACACCAATTCAGGCCAGAAGAAATTGCTTCTGGTCCGCTACGAAATTTGAACGGAGTTATTCAGTCTTATGCAAATCATGGTTCGCGATAATAATGTTGATCAGGCGCTGCGCGCGCTCAAGAAAAAATTGCAGCGTGAAGGCGTTTATCGCGAAATGAAGCTTCGCCGCCATTATGAAAAGCCATCCGAAAAGCGCGCCCGCGAAAAGGCTGCTGCCGTGCGCCGCGCCCGCAAGATGGACCGCAAGCGGATGGAACGCGACGGCCTGATTTAAGCGCTTCGGCTCCACGAATATAAGGTAGCCTGCCCATGTCTGTCACGACGGTTCCGATTCATCCCATCAAAAAAGGCTCGCTGACCAAGATTTGGCTCGGCGTCGTGTTGATTGTCATGGCCGCACTGCTTCTCGCTTATACGGGAACCCAGAATGCGGTCGTCACAGGCGCGAGCAATGAACAGTTTCTCGCCGCCAATGCGGATGAGGACGGGGTAGAAACGACTGCATCGGGCTTGCAATATAAGGTGCTCAAGCCGGGCGAGGGGCCTTCTCCTACCGCAACCGATACCGCTCTGGTCAAATATGAAGGCACGTTGCGTGATGGCACGGTCTTTGACGCCAACGAGCAGACACCGATGCCGGTAGGCGGCGTTGTGCCAGGTTTCTCCGAAGCGCTGCAACTGATGCAGAAGGGCGGCGAATATCGTATCTGGATCCCGTCGGACCTCGCCTATGGCGAAGCGGCTCCCGGTGAACAGATTCCGCCCAACAGCCTGCTGATATTCGATGTGACGTTGCTCGACTTTATTTCGGCAGCGCAAATGGAAGAATTGCGCCAGCAGATGCAGGCGCAGGGCGTGGTTCCTGGTGCTCCGGGCCAATAATTGCCGTTAGCACAATTGTTTTTGGAGCTTAGTTTGTGAGTAATATCGGCTCAGGCCACAAGGAAAGCGGGCCATCGTTCTCGATCAAGTCGTTCTTGCTCGGGCTGCTGCTCGGTATCATTTTGGTGGTCGTGCTTGCACTGGCCATACCCGAAAAAACCAGCCCCACAGAATTTGTCCAGGCAGGATGGGAACAACTGTTCCCGCCACCAAGCAATGCCGAATTCCTGGCTGAAAATGCGGAGCAACCCGGCGTCGAGCAGACCAAATCCGGGCTGCAATATAAAGTGATTAAAGCGGGTGAGGGGGCTTCCCCCACCGCTACCGATACCGCGCTCGTTAAATATGAAGGCAGGTTGCGCGATGGCACGGTCTTTGATGCCAACGAGCAAACGCCGATGCCCGTCGGTGCGGTTGTGCCGGGCTTCTCGGAAGCGCTGCAGCTGATGCAGAAGGGCGGCGAATATCGCATCTGGATCCCGTCGGACCTTGCCTATGGCGATGTGTCTCCCGGACCGGAACTGCCCGCCAACAGCCTGTTGATATTCGATGTGACTTTGCTGGACTTTATTTCAGCAGCGCAAATGGAAGAGCTGCGTCAGCAGATGCAGGCCCAAGGCGTTCCCGGCGGACCACCGCCCACTCGCTGACTCCCCGATTGTTTAATCAGGCGCGTTCGGCTTGCGCGACCGCTTCCGATGCGCGCAATGCGGATAGGATCCGCATCAGATGATGGACATTATGCACCTCCAGATCGACATCGAACGTGTGGAACGGTCCATCGCGGTGGGACAGGCGCAAGTTCAGGATATTGGCATTGTGAAAGCCGAAAATTCCGGCCATTTCTGCGAGCGTGCCCGGCTTGTTGTGCAGCACTGCGCATAGCCGCGCCGGCGCGCCGTCGCTTTCGTTGCCCCAGCTGAGATCGACCCAGTCCGCATCGACGCCATCGGCCAGAGTCGGGCAATCGATCGTGTGCACTTCGACATTCTCGCCGCTGCGGCGTAGCCCGACAATCCGGTCACCCGGCACCGGATGGCAGCATTCGGCGAGATTGAACGCCACGCCCGGGGTCAGGCCCTTGATCGAAATGGCGCGATCCTGCTCCGGCCATTGCCGTTCGTCATCATTGTCGTGGATGCTGCCGGGGATGATCGCTTCCATCACCTCGCGGTCGCTGAGCTGGCGGGTACCGATCGCCATCATCAGGTCATCCGGCTCCTTCAAGTTCAGCCGTTTCAGCGCCGCCTTGATCGCGCGCTTGCCGATCTTGCCGGGCAACCGTTCGATGATTTCTTCATAAAGCTCGGTGCCGATCGCGATCATCTCGTCGCGTTCCTTGAATCGGACATTGCGGCGGATCGCCGCGCGCGCCTTGCCGGTGATGACAAAGGAAAGCCAGCCCGGCTGCGGTTCCTGCCCCTTGGATTTGAGGATCTCGACGACATCACCATTTTGCAGCTGGGTGCGTAGTGGCACGTGCCGGCCATTGACCTTGGCGCCGACCGCTTGGTTGCCAAGATCGGTGTGAACCGCATAAGCAAAGTCGACAGTTGTTGAACCTCTCGGCATCTGCAGCAACGTGCCTTTCGGCGTGAAGGCAAAAATCCGGTCCTGGTACATCGCCAGCTTTGTGTGTTCGAGCAGCTCCTCGGCATCTTCGGCCTGGTCGAGAATCTCTATGAGATCCCGGATCCAGCCGGCCTGACCATCGGGCCGGTTGCCCTGCTTGTAGGCCCAGTGCGCGGCAAGCCCGAATTCATTATCCTCGTGCATCCGCTGCGAGCGGATCTGGATTTCCACCCGCATATTGGTGCCGTGCATGATCGTGGTGTGGATAGAGCTATACCCGTTGCGCTTGGGCGTGGAGATATAATCCTTGAACCGGCCGGGGACCATTTTCCATTTTTTGTGGAGGATGCCGAGTGCGCGATAGCATTCGGCGCTATTGTCGGTGACAACCCGGAAGGCCATGATGTCGGTCAGCTGTTCAAAGCTGACGTGCCGTTCCTGCATCTTGCGCCAGATCGAATAGGGATGTTTCTCGCGGCCGCTGACTTCTGCCGCCAGACCGCCGCTCTGCAAGGCCTTCTGGATCGACAGCGAGATCTTATCGACCTGGCCTTCATCCCCCTCTTTGATCGCCTGCAATCTTTTGGTGATTGTTTCATAGGCTTCCGGTTCCATGTGCTGGAAAGCCAGCAACTGCATCTCGCGCATATATTCATACATGCCGACCCGTTCGGCAAGCGGTGCATAGATATCCATGGTTTCATGGGCGATCCGCTGTCGCTTTTCTTCACTCTTGATGAAATGCAGGGTGCGCATATTGTGCAGGCGGTCGGCGAGCTTGACCAGCAACACACGGATATCATCGGACATGGCGAGCAGGAATTTGCGCAGATTCTCCGCGGCGCGTTCATTGTCGGTCTGCGCCTCGATTTTCGAAAGCTTGGTTACCCCATCGACCAGGCGGGCGATTTCTTCGCCGAATAATTTGCTGATTTCTTCGGTTGTGGTCAGCGTATCCTCGACCGTATCGTGGAGCAGCGCGGTGACAATCGTCTGCTGGTCCAGCTTGAGGTCGGTCATCAAGCCCGCAACCTCAATGGGATGGCTGAAATAAGGGTCGCCGCTGGCGCGTTTCTGGCTGCCGTGCCGCTGTACCGAAAACACATAGGCGCGGTTTATCAGATCTTCATCTGCGTCGGGATCATAGGATCGGACCCGTTCCACCAGTTCATATTGCCTGAGCATGGTAAGAAGATGGTGTTCTTTGGGGACCGGGGCAACTAAAAAGAGCGCCGAAGCTGGCTCTTACGTCCGGCGGACCAGAATAGGAGCTTTGCTTCGGCGCTATGGCTGACCGGCAGGGGCCGCTATCGGGAGTGAGAGGCCGGTCAGACGGGGATTTCAAATCAGTTGTTGCACTTGGCGAGTGCCTCGGCGTCGAATGCCTCGCCTTTATAGGCGAAATTGGCAACCGGTCCGAATTCGTCGGCGAGCTTGGCGCAAATCGTTCGCGGTGCGGAGCTGCTTTGAGCGCCAATGCATTCGGTGCCGGCACAGCGGATCACGGTATCCTTGATGATTTCCTGTGTGGCTTCAACCGGGGCCTGCAATTCCGCCGTATAGGCGACGGGTTTTGTGCGTGCCTCTGCGGTGGTTGCCGTGAACAGCGTGAGGGAGGTCATTGCAGCGATGCAGAAGATCATCGAAGCGCGAAGCGGGCTTTGGGAGAGAAGCATGATATTTCCTTTCGTCATTCTGTGTTCGGGCCATCTTGGCGAGGGCCAGAGGGGAGAAAATTTGGCTTGCAATTTAGGTTGCAAATCAATACTTATATTAATAGGTTTTAAGTTGCAACTAAAAACTTATATTTTTTTCGCACTTGCCAAAAAACTGGTTTAGGAATGGGTACATGGAGAAAATCAGAGAAGATCTATCGAGTCTGGCTGGCGGTGAGTGCAGTCTGCCGGTATCACTGGAAGTGATCGGCGAACGTTGGTGTTTCATGATATTGCGCGCCGCGCTCAACGGCGTTGGCCATTTTGAGGATTTCCTCTCCGAGATCGGGATCGCCCGGAATATCTTGGCCAACCGGCTCACCCGGATGGTGGAAGCGGGAATCATGACCCGTCGGCCCTGTGATCATGACAAGCGCAAGGTCGAATATCGACTGACCGACAAGGGTCAGGATTTGCTGCCGACGATGATCGCGCTCCGGCAATGGGGGGAAAGATGGGAAACCGGGGTTCCGTCCAATCCGATCCTATGCGATTCGCGCGATCGCAAACCGATCCGCAAGATCAGCATGCGGGCCCATGATGACCGTGTCCTCGAAATGGATGATCTGTGCTGGATCGACGAAGCGGAACTGAAGCCCGATTCAGACGGTGCCAATCGCGATGACATGGTTGTTCGTCATCTCCGCGAGATTGGCGAATCCACGGCCGCCTGAGGGCCCGTCTCCCGCGCTTCTATTCGGTCGCGTAAATGCTGTTTATCGGGCGGGCCATCACGCGGCGAACCATCGGCTCGAAAAACTCCAGCGGCGCGGTATCATAGGCGGCATCAAACGCCGTCTGGTCATATTTCGCGCAGAATTCCGCACAATCCTCAAAATGTTCGTGACCGCGAAACTGCTCACGCATGTCGCGATCCTGCCCGAGATAGTGGAAAAAATAATAGCCCTGAAAGATGCCATGCTTTTCTGCGATCCAGTGATTCTTTTCGCTGACAAAAGGTTTCAGGATCGCCGCGGCGATATCGGGATGGTTATAGGTGCCGAGCGTATCGCCGACGTCGTGCAGCAGGGCCATCACGACATATTCTTCATCCCGTCCATCGCGGTGCGCGCGAGTCGCGGTTTGCAGACTGTGCTGCATCCGGTCGATCGGAAAACCGCCAAAATCGCCGTCGAGCAGCTTCAGATGGTCGAGCACCCGGTCGGCCACCTTGCTGGCAAAGGGACCAAAATGGCCGCCGATAATCTGCCAGTCTTCCTGCGTGCCCTCTTCCATGGAAGGGAATTTAGCCCGGACTTCGTTGGGACCGCCCATGATATTCTCCTTTGTCAGTTGCCGATCTTCAGCCACATTTTTGCTCTCGATAATGCCAACGCCTTTGCATTTGGCTCGAAAAATGGGGCGTTCGTCGTCTTATTTGCGCAATTGATAGGCGATTCTTCCCCAACCGGCAATGCCCCGCTATAGATAGCGTGATGGCCGTCATGGAAATTCGTCCCCAGCCGTTTTTTGGCAACAAGAACCGCGCATTCTGGAATCTGCAATCCGCAGGTTGGGCCGGTGCGCTGATTTTGCGCGCCATCGGCGGTATTTCAAACGGACTGCCGCTGAGCTTCCTGGTGCCGGTCATCATTTCGACGATTACCGGCTATTCCATCTCCTTGCTGTTGTCGGTGGTCTACAAAAATCTGATTCACCGCCGCCCGATCGTGACATGGAGCAGCACCGCCGCGATATTGACGGTGGCAGCGGCGCTCTATGCTTTTATCGACGCCTGGGTTTTTCTGATCCAGAATCCCGCCACAGAAACCGCCTTTGGCACCTTGTTTCTGGGTTCTCTGTTTCTCGGCATCATGCTGCTCGGGGCCTGGTCGGCGCTTTATTACGCGATCAATTTCTTTCTGCGAGTCGAGGAGCAAAATGACCAGCTGCTGCAACTGGAAGCGCAGGCGACTCGCGCGCAGCTGGCGATGCTGCGGTATCAGCTCAATCCCCATTTCCTGTTCAACACGCTGAACAGCATTTCGACGCTGGTGCTGCTGCGACAGACCGAACCGGCCAACGCCATGCTGTCGCGCCTGTCCTCCTTCCTGCGCCACACGCTGGTCAATGAGGTGCACAGCCGGGTGACGCTGGCGCAGGAGGTGGAAACCCTGCACCTGTATCTGGATATCGAGAAAATGCGCTTCGAGGAGCGGCTGCGGTCGCATTTTGATATCGATCCGGCCGTGCGCGATGCGTTATTGCCGTCCCTATTGCTGCAGCCGCTGGTGGAAAATGCGATCAAATATGCGGTGACGCCGCAGGAAGAAGGCGCTGATATTTCGGTGTCTGCCCATCTCGACGGGGACAAATTGCGGATAATCGTGTCGGATACCGGGCCGGGGAAAGTTGGCTCGACGACAAACAAATCATCGTCCACCGGTGTCGGCCTCGGCAATATTCAGGAGCGATTAAACCAAGCCTATGGAGAAAGCGCTATATTTGAAACGCGCTCATCCCCCGGCGAAGGTTTTTCGGTGGTGATCGCCTTGCCATTTGAAACCAGAGAACAGATTGATCGCGAAGCGGCCGATCACGCCGCGACCGACGAGCAAGTGAGAAACGAGACTATTTTTGGAGAGCATGCATCCAGTGATGACCGTCAACGGGAGCCCGTCAATGCGCCCGCGATGGCATCATTTCAGCATAAGGATTTAAAAACATGACGATCAGGACGATATTAGTCGATGATGAAAAGCTTGCGATTCAGGGCTTGCAGATTCGGCTGGAGAAATTTGACGATATCGAGATTGTCGACACCTGCCGCAATGGCCGGGAAGCGATTCGCAAGATCAAGACGCTGAAGCCCGATCTGGTGTTTCTGGATATCCAGATGCCCGGATTTGACGGTTTTTCGGTGGTGCAGGGGATCATGGAGATCGAACCGCCGCTGTTCATTTTCGTGACCGCTTATTCCGAGCATGCGGTCCGCGCCTTTGAAGCCGAGGCGATCGATTATCTGGTGAAGCCGGTCGAGGAAGACCGGTTGGCCGACGCGATTGATCGCGTGCGCAAGCGCCTGTCGGAAAAACGTGGCGGTGCCGAACTCGAAAAGCTGAAAAATGTGCTGAGTGAAGTGGCACCGGATGCGATGGCGGGAATCGATGATTCGGACGAACCGGCGTCGGCGAATCGCTATGAAAAGCTGATCAATGTGAAAGATCGCGGCCAGATTTTCCGCGTCGATGTCGATACCATCGAACGGATTGATGCCGCCGGCGACTATATGTGCATCTATACCGCCGACAACAGCCTGATCCTGCGCGAAACCATGAAGGATCTGGAAAAGCGGCTCGATCCCCGCAATTTCCAGCGGGTTCACCGCTCGACCATTGTTAATCTGAGTCAGGTCCGGGAAGTGAAGCCGCATACCAACGGCGAATGTTTCCTGGTATTGGGATCAGGCGCGCAGGTAAAGGTCAGTCGCAGCTATCGTGATGTGGTCGCGCGGTTCGTGCATTAGCAGCTAGCTCCGGCGACTCTGGAAAAAATCCAGCAGCAATTTGGCGGAAATATCTCCGTCGATCCCGGCATAGACTTCGGGTTTGTGATGGCATGTCGCTGCATCGAAGAACCGGACGCCGCTGTCCACGGCACCGCCTTTGGGATCTTCGGCAGCATAATAAAGCCTTCTTATCCGGGCATGGGCGATTGCACCGGCGCACATGGTGCAGGGTTCCAGCGTCACCCAAAGGTCGCAGTCTTCCAGCCGGTCATTGCCCAGGTATCCCGTCGCCTGCCGAATCGCGACGATCTCGGCATGGGCGGTCGGGTCCTGATCGATTCGGGTTCGGTTATGGCCGCTACCAATGATTTTGCCATTCTTGACGATGACCGCGCCCACGGGTACTTCGCCGACAGCGATGGCCGCGTCGGCCAAAGCCAGCGCATCACCCATGAAAGAAGTATATTTTGCCACCGCCATGCGTTTCGATTAGCGCGGAACCAGGGGGAACGCCATAGGTGAGCCGGATCGTGCAAAAGGCCGCCGATATGCTTGACGCCTAGCCCGTTTACGGTTAGGGGACCGCTCTTTCCCGCTGGGAATCACTCAATAACAAGAAATTGGACTTTTACGATGTCGCGGATTTGCGAACTGACAGGTAAGACTCGGCTGGTAGGCAATAATGTGTCGCACGCCAAAAACCGGACCAAGAAGACATTTTTGCCCAACCTGCAAAATGTGACGCTTTTGTCCGATACACTCGGCAAGGGCGTGAAGCTGCGCGTTTCGACGCACGGGCTGCGTTCGGTTGAACATGTTGGCGGTCTCGACAACTGGTTGCTGAAAACCAAGGACGACAAGTTGAGCCTGCGCGTGAAGCGACTCAAGAAAGAAATCGCCAAGAAGCAGGAAGCTGCCGCTTAAGCGATCAATCTGATTCTAACGTTGAAAAGCCGGGGCTCGCTCCGGCTTTTTCGTTTGGCGGCTTGGGTATTGATTTTTTCTGAGTATTTTTGCCCTTCAGCAGCCGGAATTTGAAGAGCAGGGACTCCTGCAGCGTGCTGAAATTCTCGTCCGACGCGATCCAGACGATCGTGCCATCGCGGTCCTTTGTGATCGCCAACGCTTCCATATTGTCGACCTTTAGCGGTGGCTTCAAAGTGGCAATCGGAACCGATCTCGCGACCTTGCCCGGCTGGAAATCTTTCAACTGCGCGATAGACAATATCGCGGAAACGCCATCGAACGGTGTGAAACGCCGGTGCAACATGAGCGCAGACCGATCGTCTAGCAGCACAGCGTCAGTCAGCTTGTAGCCTTTGGGAGGTTGATAACCGAAGCCGACGGCTTTGCTGGTCGGCTCGGCAGCATCACCGTTAAAGATAAACGCCTGATAGCCTCCCTTCGAATATTCCGCGGACTCCGAGAACACCAGAAAATGACCGTCCGGCAAACGGAGCATCGCCTCGGCACCGCCATTTTCGGGCCAGTTCTGCATGGCTGGCGGAAAATTCGATGCTTCCTTGCGCGACAAGGAAGATCCATAGCGCCAGATGCTGTGCTGATGCTCGAAGCCCACCCAAAATTGATCGGTTTCGGGAACGTGCAAGAATGATTCGGCATCCCAGTTTTGCTTCGCATGTTCATTGGGCTTGGCCGGACCGTCCGGTAGCGGCGCGATGAACGGGCGAATGGCCCTATTCTCGCGTTCGTCCAGGGTAAAGCCGACCAGTGAGCCATTGTCACTGAGCATCAGAAAACGGTTGCCCGGCAAGGCCACCATGGAGGATATGCCGCCAAATTCGCCATTGTCGCTGGTAATTCTCCAGCCACCGCGAAAAGCGAGTCGGCCAACCCGGGTGAGCGCAGGGTTTTTGGCGGCGAGCGCTATCGGTTCGAGCGCGATATATTGGCTCTCATTTACCGGTGGTACCGGGCCGCGCACATAGGTGACCGGCACGAGAAAGAAAAACAGCGACAGGCATGCGAGCAAACGGGGCATGGCGCCGCGCATAACCGATTCATCGCTTCAAATATAATCTATTCTGGACGATTGCGCGACACCTGCGCTAGACGCCGGACAATCAGTCAGGAAAGCGTCAACATGAAAAAAATCTATCCGGATGCGGCCGCCGCGCTCGACGGCCTTTTATTCGATGACATGCATCTCTGCGTCGGCGGTTTCGGCCTGTGCGGGATCCCGGAACGGTTGATCGATGCGATTCAGGCAGACGGCGTGAAGGGCCTGACCATCGCTTCCAACAATGCCGGCATCGACAATGAGGGGCTCGGCAAGCTGCTCCGTTCGCGGCAGGTGAAGAAGATGATTTCCTCTTATGTCGGCGAGAACAAGGAATTTGAGCGGCAGTTTCTGTCCGGTGAACTGGAAGTGGAATTTTGTCCGCAGGGCACGCTCGCCGAACGGTGCCGCGCTGGCGGCGCTGGCATCCCGGGTTTCTATACCAAGACCGGGGTCGGAACGCAGGTTGCCGAGGGCAAGGAACAGAAGGATTTTGATGGCGAATCCTATATTCTGGAGCGCGGCATTTTCGCTGACCTCTGTTTGATCAAGGGTTGGAAGGCCGACAAGGCCGGCAATCTGATGTTCCGCAAGACCGCGCGCAATTTCAATGCACCGATGGCTACCGCCGGCAAGATTTGCGTCGCCGAAGTGGAGGAAATTGTCGAAGTCGGAGAACTGGACCCGGATTGCATCCATTTGCCGGGTATCTACGTCAAGCGCCTGATCAACGGGTCGCCCTATGACAAGAAAATCGAATTTCGCATGACCCGGGAGCGCCAAGACGCCTGATGGCTCGAATCCGTTCCTCCCTGATCCTTCTCGCCGCCTTGCCGCTTCTCTCGAGCTGCGTTGCCGCTCTGCTGCCACTCGCGGCGCTGGGAACGATTGGCAAGAAACAGATTGATCGAGCGGCGGCGAAGCGGGAATTCGTTGCCGCTGGCGCCATCGATCTGGCGATGCCGGCGGGTAAAGTCACGATCGGAGACGACGGCGGCGCGGCAGATGCATTGCCTCGCACGGAAAAGAAATTTTCGGGACAAGGCGGGGCTTCCGAAATTATAGAAGTCGATCTTGACGGTGACGCCGCCGATTATATTGCGCAATTTTTTCAGCCGATAGACTCGGGTTCATCGCCCTATGCCAGTTTTGCGGCTTATGCCCTGACACAATCGGCCAAGTTGGCGGAGGGCGAAGGGGTCCGTTCGGTGGTATTGGTTCCACGCGTGAATATTTTCAAGCCGGAAACAATGGCCTGCGAGGGCAAGCCCCTGGCGGTGGTCATCGATCTCGACGACACGACCGATCGCGACTGGATCGAGGCCGAAACGCTCTACCGGCAAAACGGTCTGATCGAAGTTCTGCTTAGCCTGCGCGCCGCTGAAATCAGCGTGATCTGGCTGTCCGATCAGCCGCTCGCGGCATCCGGGAAAATCTCCGCGATTTTGAACGAGGCCGGTTTCTCGCAATCCGAATCGGATGATTTCCTTTTCCTCGACCGCGGCGGAGACGATCGCAAACAGGTGCGCCGCTGGGACGCAGCGCGCAATTATTGCATCATCGCCATGGCGGGTGACGACCGTGCGGATTTTGATGAGCTCTACGGCTATTTGCGGGACCCGGACGGGGCGCTCACGCTGGAGCCGATGTTCAATAACGGCTGGTTTATAGCACCGCCTCCTCTCGTGGAAGCAAACGAAAACACGGCCAACCAGCCAGATGATAAAGAAGGATAAATATGCCCTGGACTCGCGATGAAATGGCCGCACGGGCGGCAAAGGAACTTCAGGATGGCTATTACGTCAATCTCGGCATTGGCATTCCGACTCTGGTCGCCAATCACATACCCGATGGCGTGGAAGTCACGCTGCAGAGCGAGAACGGGATGCTCGGCATCGGACCCTTTCCTTATGAGGACGAGATTGATCCCGACCTGATCAACGCCGGCAAGCAGACCATCAGTGAGCTGCCGTCCTCGAGTTATTTCAGTTCATCCGACAGCTTTGCGATGATTCGCGGCGGGCATATCGATCTGACCGTTTTGGGCGCGATGGAAGTCGCTGAAAATGGCGATATCGCCAACTGGATGATCCCCGGCAAGATGATCAAGGGCATGGGCGGCGCGATGGATCTGGTTGCTGGCGTCAAGAAAATCATCGTCGTGATGGATCATTGCGCCAAGGACGGCAGCCCAAAATTCATTCCCGCCTGCACCTTGCCGCTGACCAGCACCAATGTCGTCGACATGATCATCACCGACCTTTGCGTGTTCCAGCGCCTCGACCATGACAGTCCATTCCGGCTGATCGAACTGGCACCGGGTATTAGCGCCGAGGATGTCGCCGCGAAAACCACCGCCGCTTATCAAATCGCATTGTAAGATAGCGAATGTGAAAAAATATCTGGCGCTGCTATTCGGCCTTGCTGCTCTGTTGCTGGTCGGCTGGTATGGCTATCGGACCCTGTTTGAACAGAAAAGCGGTTTTCCGTTAGCAGCCCTTGCCGAGCCAAAGGCGGAAAGCCGCGTGCCAACCCGCCCGGGTGACTGGCATGGCAAAATTGATTATCAACGCCTCGATCAGGTTTTTGCAGCGCTGACCGCGCGTCCGGAAATGGCCGGGATGGCGGTGGCGATTGTAGAGGATGGCGAGCTCCGGTTTGTGTCCACTTACGGTGTGACTGACAAAGACAGCGGCGAGCCGGTGACGCCGCAAACCGTGTTCCGCTGGGCCTCGGTATCAAAGGGCGTGGCGGGCTCGCTTGCGGCAAAACTGTCGGAAGAGGGCAAGCTCAATCTCAACGCGCCGATGCGCCGCTGGCAATCATCCCTCAGGCTCCCCGGTGGCGCTGAATCGCAGCTGACGCTGGCGCAGCTATTGTCCCATCGGACCGGCCTTACCAAAAACGCCTATGACACAAAGCTGGAGGATGGCGAAGATCCGGGCCTGCTCCGCAGGCAGCTCGAGGCGGCCCCGTTGCAGTGCCTGCCGGGTACCTGTCACAGCTACCAGAATATTGCTTTTGACGCGGCGAGTGAGATATTGGGACAGGCCGCCGGCACCTTATATTCTGACGCGGTAGAGAAGCGCTTGTTTAGACCGCTGGGCATGAAGAGCGCGCAGTTCGGCATCGTCGGCCTGACCGGTGCGAAAAGCTGGGCGCGGCCCCATCGCGGTGAGAAGGTTCGAACCCTTTCCGAATCCTACTGGCGGGTGCCCGCCGCCGCCGGCGTCAGCAGCAATATAGTCGACCTTGCGCGCTGGATGCGCGCGCAAATGGGCGAGAATGAGGATGTGCTGTCGAGCAAGGCGCTGGCCTTGGCCCACGCGCCCTTGGTCAGCACCCGGCGTGTCTATAGCGGCGAACTCGCCCGCGCCCTTGGCGATCCCTATTACGGGCTTGGCTGGCGGAGCTTCACTTATGCCGGACGGCAATTGATCGGGCATAGCGGCGCTGTCGACGGCTTTCGTTCGACGATGATATTCGATCCGGCAACCCGGACGGGTGTGGTCGCCATGTGGAATGACGGCTGGGGGAGACCCTTTCGGCTGCCCTTTGCGGTGCTCGACAGCTATTATGGTCTTGCGGGTCATGATTGGCTCGATCTTTCGGATCTGCCAGCGGTCAAGGCGCCACCGCCGCTGCCGGTGTCGACCAGCTGATATAGGACCGGTTTTGCCTCAGAGCCCGATTGAAAAGTAGTTGAGCGATATCATAGGTTTGTGATTCAACCGTCTTTGTCAAGAAGATGGAGGAACACATGGCCTGGAATGATACCGCTCGTGAAGAGTATAAGCGCACAGGTTCGGGATATCCAAGCGATATGACGGACCGGGAATGGGCAATTATCGAACCGGTATTACCACCCGCCAAGCGCGGAGGCCTTCCCCGAACGACGGATTTGCGCAAGGTAATGAACGCCATTCTGTACATCGCATCGAGCGGTTGCCAGTGGCGGATGCTGCCGAGGGATTTCCCGCCGGTATCGACGGTGCGCGTCTATTTTTATGCGTGGCGCAACATGGGCCTGTGGAGCATGATCAACCAACTTCTGGTGATGAGCGTGCGTGAGATTGAAGGGCGCGAGGCCAGCCCATCAGCAGGCGTGATCGACAGCCAGAGCGTCAAAACCACAGAGAGCGGCGGGATATGTGGTTATGATGCGGGTAAAAAAGTAAAGGGTCGCAAGCGCCACATCATCACCGATACGCTTGGCCTGATGCTGTACGTCATGGTCCACACCGCAGATATTCAGGATCGTGATGGTGCGGTCGATGTTCTCAAAGCCATCCGTTTCCGCTTCCCGTGGCTACGCCATGTGTTTGCAGACGGCGGATATGCCGGAGATAAATTGCGTGGTGCGCTCAAAGGGCACGGAAACTGGACCATCGAAATCATCAAGCGGTCAGATAGTGCCAAAGGCTTTGAAGTCTTGCCCAGAAGATGGGTCGTCGAGCGTGCCTTTGCCTGGATCGGTAGATGCCGCCGTCTCGCCAAAGACTGGGAGCAATCCATCTCCAGTGCAACCGCATGGGCCTATATCGCCAACCTGCGTATCCTTACCCGCCGTCTCGCAAGATATTGCTATCATTGATAAACTTTTGAATCAGGCTCTCAGGCGTTGCGGCTTGCCCGCAGCGCTGCCTGTTCAAATAAGGCTCTGTCGCCCATTTCCCAGGTGACGTTCAGTTGTGTTTGATGGATTAACCATCCGTCTGCTGCCCGGTGCAGATGATGAACATAATAGCCGCCGATGCTGTGCATTTCTCGCAGGTCGCCGCTTATCAGATGATGATGGGCCGCCATGTAGCAGGTGCACATGGCGCTATCACCATCGACCTCGATCAGGAAATTGGTTAGCACATGCTGCGTGGCATCAAAGGGCTCCAGCGTTGCGCGGACTCCGGCGACCCATTCGTCGGCACTTATCATCGCGGAAGGTTCCCCGGACCAGCTGGAAAAATCGACGGTCAGTGGATCCGCGAAGATCGAACGATAGAGTTTCCAGTCCCGCCGATCGATGCCCGTGGCATAGCGCAGCACATGGTCGGTGATTCTCGCGCGATCGACCAGATAATCGGTGTTCATATCATTTCCTTTCGGCAAACAGGTCGCGGCTGGCGGCAACGGCGCGATGCGCCCATGCTCTGGCTTCGGAGCCCGGCAACGGCCCCGAGTTGGGTACTTCGATATCAATATCCACATGCGGTCCAAGCAAAGCCACAAGCTCGCGCAGTGGGAAGACGCCTTCTCCGGGTATCAGCCTGCTCATCGCTTCTGCAATATAATCGTGCGACCGCCGGAAGTCTGGGCCATCGCACAGCTGCGCGTAGCCTATGGTCGCCGGGTCCAAAGCCTGTACCTGTTCCAGCGTGCCGCCGGTGCGGAACAGATGCAGCGCGTCGATCGCTATCGTCAGATTGGGTTGATTCATGCGATCATGAAGCGCGGCGGCTGCGGCGAGACTGTTGCAGCCGGCGGCAAAGCCAGTGAATTCCAGGCCGACTTCAAGGTCATGATCGCGGGCCAATATGCAGAGGCTGGACAGTTGATCTTCCGCCCGGTGATGGCTCGGTTCGTGAATATGAGTGACGATCCGTTTCGCGCCCAATTCTGCAGCAAACGTAATCGCGGGTAGATAGTCTGCGACATCGCATTCCGACATCACAGGGAAATATTCGGCGTTGATAATCCGCATATCATGATCGCGAAGCAGCTGTTTGAACGACGCAGCCACTGCCGGATCAACCACCGGAAACATGTCCCGACCATGGCTGTCGAGCGGTGTGGCGGTAAACAGGCAGACCCCCTCCAGTCCGGCTCCGGCGGCGAAGCGCACTAGGGCCTCCGGTCCGCCGTCCATCAACGTGATCTGATGCAATGCCAGCTGGTGCATGGGCCAATCCTAGAACAATGACGTTTCTACGCCACCGGATTTTCGATCGCTTGGCTAGTCAATCTGTTAGGCTGTATCCCATCCTAGCCTCTCTATGTATCGCAAGGAAAAGCCGATCGCGGAATCGCGCACAGAGGATATTTGCATGACCGAAGATGATATTATTTCGATAGGCGACGTGGTGCGTTTCCAGGCGCAGGAACAGCCGGATGCGGTGGTCTTCACCTTCGAGGGCGACGAGATGACCTATGCAGCGCTCGACGCCGGCAGCAACCGGGCGGCGCAGGCGCTGGCGTCAAAGGGTGTCAGCAAGGGCGACCGGATCGCCTATATGGGCAAGAACAGCCATCTCTATTTCGAGATACTGGTCGGTGCGGCCAAGCTCGGCGCGGTGATGGTGCCGGTCAACTGGCGGCTGGCTCCGCCCGAGGTCGCCTATATCCTGAACGACTGCCAGGCCAGGCTGCTGTTCATCGGCCCGGGCTTCGACGAACTGGCGGGCAAGATCCGGGATGATCTGGAGCATGTCGAGCTGATCCTGGGCAGCGAGAAGGCCGAGGGCGATTTCCCCGGCTATCCCGCCTGGCGCGACGGCTTCGAACCCGAGGATCCGAAGGTGCCCTGCGCCGAGGATGATGACGCGCTGCAGCTCTACACATCGGGCACGACCGGCCACCCCAAGGGCGCGATCATGACCAATGGCTCGATCTTTTCCTCGCGCAGCGCCGGGGTCAGCGAAGAGGATCTGATGGACTGGCAGAAGCCGGTTCCCGGCGAGATCACCCTGCTCGCCATGCCCTGTTTCCATATCAGCGGCACCGGCACCGGGCTGGCGGTGATGTTCACCGGCGGCAGCGCGATCGTGCTGCCGGAATATGACCCGACCCAGGCGCTGGACCTGATCGCGCAATATAATATTTCGAAAATCTTCATGGTGCCGGCGGCGATCCAGATTTTGCTCAACCATCCGCGGGCCAGGGATGTGGATTTCTCCAACCTGAAATATATCACCTATGGCGCCTCGCCGATCCCGCTGGAGCTGATGAAGCAGGCGATGGACGTGCTCGGCTGCGGCTTCGTCCAGATGTACGGCATGACCGAGACATCGGGCACGATCACCACGCTCAATCCCGAAGACCATGACGTCAACGGCAACGAGAAGATGCGCTCGGTCGGCACGCCGCTGCCCGGGGTCGAGATCAAGATCATCGATCCGGAGACGGGCGAGACATTGCCGCCCTATACCATCGGCGAAATCGCTACCCGCTCGGCGAAGAACATGAAGGGCTACTGGAACCGGCCCGAGGCGACGGCGGAAACGATCGATGCCGACGGCTGGCTGAGGACCGGCGATGCCGGGTCGCTCGACGAGGATGGCTATCTCTATATTCAGGACCGGCTCAAGGACATGATCATTTCCGGCGGCGAGAATGTCTATCCGGCGGAAGTCGAGAATGCGCTTTACGCCAATCCCAAGGTGGCCGACGTCGCGGTGATCGGCGTGCCCGACGCAAAATGGGGCGAGGCGGTGAAGGCCTGCGTGGTGGTCAAGGCCGGGCAGGAACTGACCGAGGCCGAGCTGATCGCCGATGCGCGTACCCGCATCGCCGGCTATAAATGCCCCAAGTCGATCGACTTCATCGACGCCCTGCCGCGCAATCCTTCGGGCAAGATCTTGCGCAAGGACCTGCGCGCGCCTTATTGGGAAGGCAGGGACCGGGCGGTCAACTGATCAATCGCTGACGGTCGACACTAAACCGTTAGCCCTGAGCCTGTCGAAGGGCGGCTGGCCCCCTGTGCTTCGACAGGCTCAGCACGAACGGTATTTGAAAAGGGTGAATGCAAATGACGGAACTGGTGCTGCGCGAAGACCGGGATGGCTGGACCCTGCTGACGCTGAACCGGCCGGACAAGCTCAACGCGCTGACGGTGGCGATGTTCCGTGAACTGCGCGATCATGTTGCCGATCTGCGCAAGGATGACAGCATCGGCTGCGTTGTATTGCGCGGTGCGGGCAAATGTTTTTCGGCCGGCCATGATCTCGGCGACATTGCCGAAGGCGAAGCGGTGCCGTCGCGCGGCTGGCATTCCGAGACGCTGCGGATGCTGGAGAAATTGCCCAAGCCGGTGATCGCGGCGGTGCACGGGCATTGCTATACCGGCGCGCTGGAAGTGGCACTGGCGGCGGATTTCATCGTCGCAGCGGACAGCGCGCGCTTTGGCGACACCCATGCGAAATGGGCGCTGACCCCGGTCTGGGGAATAAGCCAGCGGCTGCCCCGGCGGGTCGGCATCGCCACCGCCAAGCGGCTGATGTTCACCGCCGACATGATCGATGCCGACGAAGCGGTGCGCATCGGTCTGGCGGAATATGCGGTGCCGCTCGAGCGGTTCGATGCCGAGATTGAAGCGCTGGCCAACAAGATTGTCGCCAATTCCGGCTTCTCGCACGCGGCGAACAAGCGGCTGCTGGAAGCAACCGACGGCGGCCCGCTGGACGCAGGGCTGCAATGGGAAGTGACGGAGAGCGAAGGCCATGGTCCTGATATGCAGGAGCGGATTGCGGCTTTTATGGGAAAAGGGAAATGAGACCAAGGTGAAACGGTTGTTGGTGTCTATAATATCCCTGAAGCGGCCTCCGAGCCCCGCCAGTTACCGTTAATCCAATATTATCCACTAACCGCATATAGCCGGTGCTTAATACGGGGATCAGCGCCATATGTATCACGAAATAAAGATTAAAACCCTTTATAGGGACAGCTCTGGCGCGTCGGCTATTGAATATGGTCTAATCGCCGCTCTTGTCGGCGTTGGTATCATAGCCGCTGTCACCAGCACAGGTGGGGCGGTAAATAACACCGTGAACACTGTCGAAGAATGTTTGGACGGCGCAACCGATGTCTGCGCCAGCGCAGGCGGAATGGCTGGAAGCTCGGGGGGCGATAGCGGCTCATCCTCATCTTCCAGCAGCAGCTCCAGCGGCGGTTCGACCGGCGGCAGTTCAGGCTCTTCCGGCAGCAGCAGTTCGGGCAGCAGCGGAGGCAGTACTAGCAGCTCTGGCGGGACCAATACCAGTCCGGGGGGCAATGATACAAGTTCCGGAGGGAGTAGCTCCAGCTCGGGTGGACGGACCATTACCACCGGCACGGACAACGGTCGCCGACGCAGGTGACAGCTCCTCTTTTGCGTCAGGATTTTTCGATTGAATGCTTTCCCTCTGCCTGAGCCAAGTTTCCGCGCAATGGTCTTGCCTCTCACCGATGGCCTAGCTGGCGGCAGGAGTGCAATGGGAAGTGATGCAATCAAAGGGCCATGGCCCTAGCGGCTTGGAGCCTTTACCAGCAGCACAAAACAAACGCGCTGCGCTCAGGCGAGCGTCTCCATATCAATCACAAACCGATAGCGGACATCGGATTTTTCCATCCGGTCATAGGCGTTGTTGACATCCTCCATCGCGATCATTTCGATCTCTGGCAAAATGTTCTTCTCTGCGCAAAAATCAAGCATTTCCTGAGTTTCGGCGATGCCGCCGATCCCCGATCCGGTCAGAATCCGGCGACCCAGCAGATGGCCGCTGTGCATTTCCGGCAGCGTGCCGATGACGCCGACCAGCACCTGTGCGCAGTCGACCTTCAGCAACGGCATATAATGCGCCACCGGGTGCGGCACCGGAATGGTGTTGAGGATCATGTCGAAACTGTTCGCGGCGGCCTTCATGGCGTCGCGGTCGGTGGACAGCAGGATATCCCTGGCACCCAGGGCTTTGGCGTCGGCCATCTTGTCTTCGGTGCGGGTGAGCACAGTGACGTCCGCGCCCATCGCGGCGGCCAGTTTGACGCCCATATGGCCCAGCCCGCCAAGCCCGACGACCGCGACCTTGCTGCCCGGCCCGACCTTCCACTGCTTGAGCGGCGAGTAGGTGGTAATTCCGGCGCAGAGCAGGGGAGCGGCAGCCCCCATGTCCATGCCGTCGGGGATACGCAGGACAAATTCCTTGCGGACGACGATCTTGTCGGAATAGCCGCCAAGGGTGGTGCTGCCGTCGCGGCGATCCTTGCCATTATAGGTGCCGGTCATGCCGTTCAGGCAATATTGTTCCAGGCCCTGCCGGCAATGATCGCATTCGAGGCAGGCATCGACCATGCAGCCGACCGCGACCCGGTCGCCTTCGACAAAGCCAGTGACATCTTCGCCAACCGCTTTGACATGGCCGACAATTTCGTGGCCGGGAAGGACTGGATAGTTGCTGCCGCCCCAATCATTGCGCGCGGTGTGCAAGTCCGAATGGCAAATCCCGCAATGCGATATTTCGATCAGGATATCGTCGTGCCGCAGGCCGCGCCGGTTGAAGGCAAAGGGCTCGAGGGGTTGGTCGGGCGCATGGGTAGCATAGCCTTTGGCGGGATATTCGTTGGTTTTCTGGTCCGTCATGGTTCTGCCTTTCAAAAAAAAGGGGCTCCGGCCAACAAGCCGGAACCCCTATCGTAGCGTAAGTGGATCGCTTCCGCTCCCTAAAACGGGGCGGGAACTCCGCCTAGAATTGAACGCGCTTGGTAAAGCCGCCGTCGATCACCAGATGGGCGCCGGTGGTGTAGCTGGACGCCGGGCTGGCGAGAAAGACGACGCCGCGGGCGACATCATCGGCGGTGCCGAAATCACCCAGCGCAAAACCGGTTTTGGTGGCTTCGTAAAATTCCGGCATGCCCTTTTCGATCTGCGACCAGTTGCCGCCGGGGAATTTGATCGGACCGGGGGACACCATGTTGACGCGGATGCCCTTGGGGCCGAGCGCCTGGCTGAGCTGGCTGCCATAGGTGATCAGCGCGGCCTTCATCGCGTTGAACGCCTGCGGGGCGACAAAGGTTTCGAAGGCAGCGGTGGAGGACATGAAGATCACGCTGCCGTCGTCGGATTTTTCGAGATGCGGCTCGAGCACTTCCATCGCCTTGACCGCGCCGATGATGTCGGTCTGGAAGGTGACTTCCCAGTCACCGGTGGCGCCGGCACCGGAGGAGCTGACATTGTGCACGAAAATATCGCAGCCGCCGAGATCGCCGGCCGCCTTTTCCAGCCATTTGGCATAGCCGTCGAGATCGGTCATATCGAGCGCATCGGCAATCACCTTGCCGCCATGGGCTTCCAGTTCCTTTTTCGCGGTGGCGACCTGATCGGCATTGCGCGAGAAAAAGGCGACGTCCGCGCCCTCGCTGGCGAAATGTTCCAGCGCCGCACGGCCGAGGCCGCGGCTGCCGCCGGTGAGAATGACTTTCTTGCCCTTGAGTCCCAAATCCATTGTCTTCTCCTTTGTGTGTCTTAAAAAATCGGGGTTAGAATTTTGCGATCGCGGTTTCGCAGCTCCAGCCGATGCCGCGCCGCAGCAGATCATAGATGATAGGCTGCTGCCAGCCGGACCGGTCGATTTCGGGCCACCAGTCGAGCACCGGCTCCATGTCATAATGGCCGCGGCAATGGCCCATCGTCAGATAGAGCACCGCGCCTTCGCCCATCCGCCGGATATAGAAGACCGGGTGGCGGCTTTTCGGAATATCGCTGTGGACGAAGCCGCTGATATCGTCGGTGCCATTATATTCGGTGTCGAGCAGCACGTCGAGCTCGGCGCGGGTCTCGACCAGATATTGCTCGTCGGTGGTCTCGAAACTGGGGATGCCCTTGACCAGCGGGTGATCCGGCTGGGCATTGTCGACGGTGAACGGAATGATCGGCGGGTGCGACAGGAAACGGGTGCCGAGCGTGTCGGCAAAGACCGGCATCTCGTCCGGCGCATCGACCAGCCCGTTTTCGAGGAACTTCAGGACCGCGTTGGTGCCGTGCAGAGCAAAATAGCGACCGCCGCCGTTGACGAAATCCTGGATGGTTTTCTGGGCTGCCTCGCTCGGTTGCACATCGCAGGTGTAGCTGACCAGAAAATCCGCATTCTTGATCGCCTCAAGATTTTCATAATCCTCGAACACCCGCACCCGGATACGGTCATCCTCGGCGAGCAGCTTCATCACTTCCAGCCGGGCATAGTCGATATCATGATATTTGCCCGCGGCGACGAGCACGCATTTGATCGGCTTCTGGTCGGGGCGGCGTTCGGGCGCTTCGCTCATCATTCTTTTCCTATCACGGGGTTTGTCTGGCCATCCCAGTCGAGATGCATCTGGCGCATCGCCGCGAACCCGTCGAGGCCGGCCTGCGGGATCTGCAGATATTCGATGATCGTACCGGGGCCGCCGCCGTAATCGGCGTAAAAGGCGCCGCCGACACCGCCGGGCAGGCTGACTTCCTGAATGATCTCGCCGCCGGCTTCCTCGGTCAGCGCGCGGGCATGATCGAGATCATCCACGATCAGGCACAGATGCTGCACGCCCTGCAATCCTTTTTCGCGCCAGTCCTTGAACATGGACGGCGCGTCGTTGTTCGGGCGGATCAGCTCGACCTGGATGTCGCCCCAATAGCCGATTGCCATCGAGAACTGGATATCGGAGGGTTTGCCACGATATTTGACATTTTCCACCTCGACCTTCTCGGTGTGGAAAAACGGACCGGCGCCCATTTTCTGCGTCCAGTAATCGAGCGCTGCGTCGTAATCATCCGGCACATAGCTGATCTGCATGATCGTGCCGAGCTTGGCGAGAGAGGCGGGCTTTGCGCTCATTCGCTGTCCTGCCAGACTTTGGCCGATGGGCGCTGACCGATCCGGTCGACAAATTTCGCCAGATTGTCAGTGCCCTCGGGCAGTGACCAGCCGACGGTATAGCCGAATTGCACGAAGCAATAAGCGATCAGGTCGGCCATGGTGAACTTGTTCTGGCAAATATAGTCTTTGCCCTCGAGCTGGGCGTCGAGCCATCTCCATTTATTGTCCGACATGCGCGACAGATCGGCGGCGCCTTCCGGGCCGACAACATCCATCCGCGGTTCGAACATCGGTCGACCTGCACCACCACGAAAGCCGAGGGTCATCGGCACAGCAATTTCCAGATCGATCCGCCGTGTCCACATCCGCACCTCGGCACGCTCCAGAGCGGTTGTTCCGATCAATGGCGGTTCGGGATGGGTCTCTTCCAGATATTCGGCGATCGCCATGATCTCGCTGAGCATGAAACCGTCGTCCAGCTGCAGCACCGGCGTCGTGCCCAGAATATTCTTGTCGGCAAATTCCGGCTGACGGTTCTCAGCCGTCAATATGTCGATATGCACCCGCTCGATATCGAGGCCCTTTTCCAATATGAACATGCGTACGAAACGCGGGTTGGGACCAAGGCTGGAATAAAGCTTCACGTGGCATATCTCCTTCGGGGCGGATTCGCGTCCCCCTCTATAGCATTGAAAGATACACAGGTAATCGCTGCGGGCTATCCTCTCAAAAACAACAGGTGGTGCTGCCAGATTCACTAGTGGCAGAGCCGCTTCATTGCGTTAGTTTATAGGCAAGAAGAATATTCAGTTTTCAGGAGAAGATAATGGTCGAGACGTTAACCGGACATAATCGGTCCAACGGCATTTCCTATACCGAGCTGCTGGAAGGCGACAAAGTCGCGCCGCCAGCGGTGTTCCTCGAAGAATCGCCGATGGAGCCGGGGGTGACGACCGTCGAGGTCAGCCGCTACTGGACCAAGGAAGAGCATGACCGCGAAGTCGAGCGGCTCTGGAAGCGCGTCTGGCAAATGGCTTGCCACAAGGATGATATCAAAAATGTCGGCGACACATTTGTCTACGATATTGCCGAGCTATCCTTTCTCGTGGTCCGCGTATCCGAAGACGAGATCAAGGCCTTCCCGAACAGTTGCATGCACCGCGGCCGGGCCATTTGCGACAATCATAAAAAAGGCCAGAAGGCGCTGCGCTGCCCGTTCCATGGCTGGTCCTGGGAACTCAATGGCAAATTGAAGGAAGTGCCCTGTCAGTGGGACTTCCCCTCGGTTAGCGAAGAAACCCACAGTTTGCAGGAAGTCAGTGTTGGCGAATGGGGCGGGTTTGTCTTCATCAATCCGGACCCCGATTGTGAGCCACTGGAAGATTTCCTCGGCGACATCGACCGGCATTTCCAGATTCCGTTCGAGCGGCGGTACAAGGCTGCGCACATGATCAAGCGGCTGCCCTGCAACTGGAAAATTGCCCAGGAAGCGTTCATGGAATCCTATCATGTGGTGGGCACCCATCCGGAACTGATGCCGGCCTTCGCCGATGCGAACAGCAAATATGATGTCTGGCACAATTTCTCCCGTGCGATGTCCGCCCATGGCCAGCCCAGTCCGCATACCGATCTGGTCAATCCCGACCCGACCGCCTTTCCCGATGAAAAAGCGTTCCAGAGCTTCATTCACCCGATCAGCAAGCACAAGTTTGAACGACTGGAAGAGAATCGCGTCAAGGTATCGCTGCCCAACGGCAAGAGCGGGATTTTCGATATGGAGGCCAATTATATCGAGGGTGATCTGAAGTCCGCTGATCCGCATATGTGCAACTGGATCGGCGGCAAGATTGCCGAGGCGGATGAAAATATGCCGATGGTCTATACCGATGTTTCGGCCCATGCCTTGCGGAATGAAGCCGCGCAGGCACGGCGCGAGGAAATGCGCCCCGCTTGGGGTGACATGGTCGACGAGATCAGCGATGCCGATCTCGTGGATGCGATTTTCTACAGCGTCTTTCCGAACATCAGTCCGTGGGCGGATTTTAACCCCATCTTCTACCGGTTCCGGCCCGACGGCGATAATCCGGAGCAGTCCTTGCACGAGGTCATGTTCATGGTCGCGCTGCCCGAAGGCGCCGAGCGGCCCGAGCCAGCGAAATGCACGTTCCTGGATCTGCACGATGACTATACCCAGGCCACCGAGTTTGGCAGCTATCTGAACAAGATTTTCAATCAGGATTATCTCAACCACAAGGCGATGCAAAAAGGCGTGAAGAGCCAGCCGAACGGCGTATCCCTGTTCGCCCAATATCAGGAATCGAAGCTGCGGCATTTCCATGACACGCTCAACCTGTGGCTGGATTCCGAAGAGGCACCGAAAAGTCCGAAACGCAAAGTGGTTGCCTGACGTTGAGCGCTTACGCGGCGGACCATATTCCGGAGGGGTTTGAACGGGCGAAATTTTCGAGTCCGTTTCTGGATATGGCCGGGCCTTATTATGAACGGCAAGGCGATGATTGCATCATCGTTGCAACCCGCATTAACGCCGGCCATATCAACCACATCAAGGTCGCCCACGGCGGTGTGTTGGGGACATTGGCAGATGTTGCGCTCAGCTATCAGGTGCACCGCGCAGAGAAGCCTGCGCTGCCGGTGGCGACGATGAACCTCAACACCAATTATCTGGCGGCGGCAAAACTCGACGACTGGGTCGAGGCCTATGCCACGATCGACAGGATCAGCAAGCGCACCGCCTATTGCAGCGGACGGATCGTCTGCGGGGATACGGTGCTGATGACGATGTGCGCGGTCTTCGCCATTTTGCGCAAATAGGGCTCATTCGCGCAATCGTGGGTTAGTCGGTCGCGCCCAGATAACCCAATTGGCCGGCCTTGAATATTGTCTGCCCGCGATTGACGCTGTTCAGTTTCTGCCCGGCGCGATTGACATGATAGCGGATCGTGGCATGGCTGAGCGACAGGATCATGCTGATCTCCTTGTCGGTCTTGCCGATCGCCGCCCAGTGCAGGCACTCGGCCTCGCGCTTCGACAGGACGCAATTCGCCGGCATCCGGTGCTTCTCGCGCATCGCCAGCACATAGCCGGTGACGAACCGGCTGGTGACGATCCCGAAAAAGTCGGAATAGAGGCGATAGGCCTCGGTGAGATCGGTTGTGCCATGTTCAAGCGTCGAGAAACTGACCGCCGCGATCTGGCCGAATGGCAGATGGACCGGTATCAGAATATGGGATTTGGATGTAATGGATTGGGCGTAAAAGTCCTTCAGGTCGATCTTGTCGAGATATTCGTTTGGCCAGTGGCCGTGAAAGCCGTCGGCGTTGCACCAGACCGGTTCGCTTTCATAGCGGCAGGCCCTGGGCAGGGGAGAGCTGAGCGCCAGTCGGGTATCTTCCCACCAGCGTTCGCCTTCGGCGACCCAGCCGAACACATCCTTGTTGAGCAGATTGCCGTCGGCATCGACGAGATGCGCCTTGGATGAAATGTCGGCCGATACCGCGATCCGGAAGCCGTAGGACTGTGCAATCTCGTTCATCGCTTCGGCCGCAGGGCGAATTTCGGCGGGATTGGTGATAGTAACGCTGTCTACATTTTCCCGAAATCGCTGCCGACCAATCTCGGGAATCTCGGCGATAAAATTCTCGGCCATTCCGCTCCACTCCTTACGACGCTTTTATTATCCTTATTGCTCGTAGTGTGTCGCGTTGTTTGGTTTTGTAGTCAACCAAACATTCCTATCAATATTGGTAGGTTAAATGAATGGATGTTACCCGCCTATTCGATCGTGCCGATCAATTCCCCGACTGGATATTCTTCGCCGTCGGCCTGCACGATGATTTTCAGTTTACCGGTTGCCGGGGACTCGACTTCCTGAGTCGATTTTTCATTTTCCAGCGCGTAGATTTCCTGACCGGCGGTGACGTCTGCACCATCCTCCACCAGCCATTCGGCGAGAATGCCGGATTCCATGCTGAAGCCCAATTTGGGTATGCGTATTTCTGTTGCCATGATTTTTTCTTCTATCCCAAAATCTTGTGAACTTCGCGCTCGATATCATCCTGGCTGAACATCCAGGCTTTCTCGATTGCGGGTGAAAACGGCACCGGTGCGTAGCCCGAGCCGACGCGCCCGACCGGCGCCCGAAGCTCGGAAAACAGCTCTTCATGAATGCGTGAAGAAATTTCGGCGCCGGTACCAAAGCTGCGCACCGCTTCGTGGACGACCACCGCTGCCTTGGTCTTGGCGACGCTTTTCAGGACGGTTTCCTCGTCAAACGGCGCGATCGTCCGAAGGTCGACGATTTCGCAGGAAATGCCGTCTTCTGCCAGCTTGTCGGCGGCGGCATGGCATCGGCTGATCGCGCTGCCATAGCCGATCAGGGTGATGTCCGTGCCTTCGCGCGGAATGGAAGCCTTGCCCAGCGGCACTGTGTGATCCGCTGTCGGTGCCGGACCCTTGACGAAGTAGCCGGGCGTGTTCTCGATGAAGATCACCGGATTGTCATCCATGATCGATGAATAGAGCAATCCATAGGCATCCTGAGGATTGGAGGCCGCTACGACTTTCAGACCTGGGACATGGGCCAGCCAAGCCTCGAGCATATCGCTATGCTGTCCGCCCAGACCGGTGCCTGCACCGGTGGTCGTCCGGATGGTCAGCGGAACGCTAGTCTGCCCGCCGGACATGAAACGCAATTTTGCCGCATGGTTGACGATCTGGTCCATCGCCACGGTGATGAAATTCATCAGCATGATTTCGGCGACCGGCTTGTAGCCGACCAGCGCCGCGCCAACGGCGGCGCCGACAATGGCCTGTTCCGAAATTGGCGTCGAGCGGACGCGGTCGGTACCAAAAGTGCCGGAAAGCCCAGCGGTAACCTTGAACACGCCGCCACCTTCCTTGTCGGCGATATCTTCGCCGAGCAGGATGACCTTGGGATCGTCCGCCATCGCCTTGTTCATGGCCATATTGAGGGCCTGTGCGAACATGATGTCTTTCGGTTTTTCTGCTGTATCGCTCATGCTGCAATCTCCACGTCGAGGACATCGATGCGATATTCATCTCCGGATGGATAGTCGCTTTCGAGCGCGAACTTGGAAGCTTCGTCGATGATCGCGGCATTTTTCGCTTCAATCGCGGCAATGTCCGCCTCGCTGATCTGCAGGTCGAGCAATTGCTGGCGCAGGATCGGCATAGGGTCGTCCTTTTTCGCCTGCTCCATCTCTTCTTTCGGAATATAATGGCTGGTGTCGCCGAGCAAATGACCGTGGAAGCGGAAGGTCATCGCCTCGATCAGCGTCGGGCCGTTACCCGCGCGGGCATATTCGACGGCTTCCTTGGCCGCGGCATACATGGCGCTGGCATCATTGCCGTTGACCTGGACCGAACGCAGGCCAAGCCCTTCGCCGCGCTGCTTGATTGAAGCAGAGCCGGTGGTATCGCGCATATGGGTATGTTCGCCGTACAGATTATTCTGGCAGAGGAAAATGACCGGCAATTTCCAGATCTGCGCCATATTCAGCCCTTCATGGAAGGCACCAATATTGGTCGCACCATCGCCGAAGCAGCAGACCGTGACCTTGCCATCTTTCTCGAGCTGACTCGCCAGGCCGAGGCCGTTGGCAATCGGGATGCCCGAACCGACAATGCCGGTCGTGACCATGACGCCGGTTGCCGGGTGGGTGATGTGCATCGGCCCGCCCTTGCCCTTGCAGGTGCCTGTCACCTTGCCAGCAAATTCGGCCCATAGTTCCTTCGAGGGGATGCCCTTCGCCAGCTGGTCGTGCAGGCCGCGATAGATGGTCACCAGATAATCGTCCTGATTGACCGCCGCCATCATTGCGGACGAAACCACTTCCTGGCCGCGCACGGGATAATAGACGATCTGCAATTGACCCGCTCCGATCATCTGCCGGAACTTGATGTCCGACTGCATGATCAGGTCGGCGCGGGTGAAAATGTCGACGAGGACGGCTTTGTCCGCCATGTCTGTTGAGGCCAAGGCTTTGCTCCTTCATATCGCGGCCCTCTGATGGGGACGCTATTGTTGAAAACTTCATAGCGCGAGCAGGCTGACCCGCCACTATTGTTATAGGGAGTGAACTGAGAATGTCAGGGGTCCAGATCAAACGTTTTTGCCTACGCGACAAAGGCCGAGCAGGGCCAAATAAGCAAAGGCGCCGTATAGCGCGCAAGCCGCCCTTTTGGGATGCTGTCCGCTTGGTTTCGACTTCCACCATTGGACGATCGGACGGGTGCAACTAATATTTCGATCGGCTAGCTATCAAAGCTGGCAGTTCGGTTGACCGAATGAATCCGTCTAACACGCTTCCAAGTCTTCCAATGGAGAATATGTATGACCGAGAACAGGCAATGGCTAATCAACGGACGCCCTAAAGGGCGCGGGCTGGTCGACGACGATTTCAAGAAAGTCGTCACTGCGGTGCCCGAGTGCGCCGAGGGCCATGTTCTGGTCAAAAACGAAATCCTGGGTTTCGACCCTGCGCAAAAGGGCTGGATGGAAAATATCGGCGGCTATGTCGCACCTACCGAAATTGGAGAAGTGATGCGGGGGTCGGGAATCGGAACCGTGATCGAATCGCGCCACCCGGACTTTTCGGCAGGGGACAAGGTCATGGGCATGCTGCGCTGGCAGGACTATGCCCATGTGCGCGGTGGTGAGTTGAACAAAATTCCCGACGATGATTTGTTGGCAGCCAATCTGGGCGCTCTGGGCACCACGGGCATGACCGCCTATTTCGGCCTGTTAAAACATGGCAGGCCGCAGCCGGGCGATACGGTTGTCGTGTCAGGCGCCGCTGGCGCGACCGGTTCCATGGTCGGTCAAATCGCCAAGATCGCGGGTTGCCGGATCATCGGCATCGCTGGTGGTGCCGAAAAATGCAAATGGCTCACCGACGATGTCGGCTATGATATCGCGATCGACTACAAAAATGACGATGTCCGGGCGAAGCTGAAGGAACATTGTCCGCAGTCGATTAACGTCTTTTACGACAATGTCGGCGGCAAGATATTGAACGATGCGCTGGCCCATATCGCCATGCATGCGCGGGTTGCGATCTGCGGCGGTATTTCGCGCTACGAGCAGGGCGATATGCCGGCGGGCCCAGAAAATTATTTCAATCTCATCTTCAAGCGGGCCAGCATGTCGGGCTTCATTGTATCCGATTATGCAAGCGAGTTTCCCGAAGCGAAGAAACGCATGCGGCAATGGATCAAGGAAGGCAGGATTACCTTCAAGGAAGATATTCAGGAGGGCTTTGACAATATTCCGGACACGTTGAAACGCCTGTTTGCAGGGCAGAATTTCGGAAAACAAATGCTTCGTCTGGATTGATACGGATGAGGATGCCGCTAACTAAATGCGCAGTGCCCGCAACATGCAGGCTGTCATATGACATGGTTGTCACTAGGGGTTAAGTCATGAGCGAGCTGGAAGAATTTCGCACGGATGTGCGCGCATGGCTGGAAGAAAATTGTCCTGACGAAATGCGCGACGGGGATATTACCGCCGAAGCCCAGTGCTGGGGCGGGCGGCAATGGGAATTCCAGTCGGAAGCCCAAAAAATCTGGTTCGAGCGGGCTCTGTCCAAAGGCTATACCGTGCCAAGCTGGCCCAAGGAATATGGCGGCGCGGGCCTTTCCACCGAGCAAGCCAAAATCCTGGACGAAGAGAGGCAGGCGATAAACGCGCGGAAGCCTTTGAGTAATTTCGGCATCTCGATGCTCGGTCCCGCCTTGCTGGCTTACGGTACGCACGAGCAGAAAGCGCAGCATCTGAACGGAATCGCCCGCGGTGAAATCAGATGGTGTCAGGGCTATTCCGAGCCGGGCGCCGGTTCCGACCTCGCGTCGCTCAAAACGAAATGTGAAGACAAGGGTGATCACTGGCTGATCAATGGCCAGAAAATCTGGACTTCGAACGCCGATATTTCGGACTGGATCTTCTGCCTGGTGCGCACGGATTTCGACGCCCCTAAACATGAAGGCATCACATTCATTCTGATCGACATGGCAAGCGAGGGCATCAGCGTGAAGCCGATCGTGCTGATCTCCGGCCATTCGCCATTTTGCGAGACTTTTTTTGACAATGTCAAAGTGCCCAAAAGCTATGGCGAAGGCAATCTCTCGGTGGTAGGAGAGGTCAATCGCGGTTGGGATGTTGCAAAAAATCTGCTTGTGCATGAGCGCGGCATGCTGGGCACGATGTCGCCGCTACGCGGTACAACCGGACCCGAAAATCTCGGAAGCTTTGCCGCCGAGCACATTGGCCATGATTCCGCAGGACGGCTCGACGATCCCGCTCTTCGTCAGCGCATAGCGCAAGCACAACTCGACAATTGGGCGTATAATCTCACCGTCGAGCGGATGACCGACGAGGCCAATGCGGGCAATGGTCTGGGGGCAAAATCGTCGATGCTGAAATATGCTGCCTCGGAACTCACCAAACGCGGTACCGAATTGCGCATGGATATCGAAGGCACCGCTGCGGCAACCATCGGTGCAGACGGTATCGAATATGGCAGTCTCGCCAACAACTGGCTCTATAACCGCGCCTATTCGATCCTGGGCGGCACGACCGAAGTGCAATTAAACATCATTTCCAAGCGCGTCTTGGGATTGCCGAGCCAATAGGGCGAATATAATATGCCGCTGATACTCAACGAAGAACAGGAAATGCTGCAGGACGCAGCAAACGGGTTCCTTAAGGAAAAGGCCCCGGTGGCAGCCTTTCGCAAGGTTCGCGATAACAAGCCTGCGGATGGTTTCTGCCGTGAGCTCTGGTCAGAAATGGCAGAAATGGGATGGGCGGGGATCATCGTCGATGAAACTCATGGCGGCAGTGGCTTTGGTTATGTCGGTGCCGGTGTGCTGGCGGAGCAGATGGGCCGGAACCTGACCGCATCGCCCTTTTTTTCCACGTCCGTGCTCGGTGCTACCGCAATCCAGAAATATGGCACCACAAAACAGAAAGATGAGAATCTGGCGGCGATCAGCAGCGGCGAAATGCTATTTGCGCTGGCGGTGGATGAAGGTCCAAGACATAATCCGAGCCGGATAGCATTTTCGGCCAAGCCTGCCGGCAACGGCTTTGTCCTGTCCGGCACAAAAACGTTTGTCGCCGATGGCCATGTGGCCGATAAATTGATCATCGCTGCGCGAACATCGGGAGCCGAGGGCGATCCGGATGGTATCACATTATTCCTGGTGGACGCAGACGCACCAGAAATCGTACGCGAGCGGACCCCCATGGTCGATAGCCGCAATGCCGCCAATATTTCCGTCGACGGGCTGGAGGTCACCGGCGATGATATTTTGGGTGAACTGGATGGCGGCTATGCGGCCCTGGAAGGCATTTTGTCAGCTGGCCGTGCCGTGCTGAGCGCCGAAATGTCAGGATCCGCGCAGCAGGTTTTCGGTATCACCACGGACTATCTCAAAGAACGCGAGCAGTTCGGCCAAAAAATCGGATCCTTTCAAGGATTGCAACACCGGGCCGCCCATCTGGCGACCGAAATCGAGATGATGAAATCTGCGGTGTTGAAATCGCTAAAGGATCTGGATCAGGATTTCGATAATGCCGGCATGACCTGTTCGCTGGCCAAGGCCAAGACCGGCCAGGTCGCGCAGCTTGCGACCAAGGAAGCGATCCAGATGCACGGCGGCATCGGGGTCACCGACGAATATGATGTCGGCCTCTATTTCAAGCGGGTTCACGTCGCGCAGCAGATGTTTGGCGACGCCGGCTTCCACAGCGATCGCTGGGCCAAAAATTCCGGCTTTTGATCAGCGGGGCGGCGGCCTAGCCATCCTTGGCAGTTATATTGGCAGGACCAAAATGGGCAGTCATCTTGGCAATTTTTCCGGCGGGGTCAAACTCGAAGATATCGATGACTTCGACGATTATCACCGGCCCGTCCGCTCTGGTAATCTCTGCGCGGAACGGGAAAGCGGCCGCTTTGGCAGATATGCGGACCGGACCGGTCAGTTCGACCTTCGCGCCGCCGGAGAAGGCATTGGTGTAAAATTGCAGGATTTCATCGCCGCGCTTGGGTTCCGTGCCAACCGGGTCCTCGACCGAAGCGTCATCGGCATAGAGCGCCATGACCGCCGCCATGTCGCCGGCGTTGATCGCGACCAAATAGCGGTCAACGATTTGCTGCATATATTCCGGCGTGAGCATCGAGCATCCTTTCGCGTTAGATTGTGCCGGAAATAGATTGTCGGGGCAGGAGTGACTTCTGCTGAATTAGATAGGGAGATGAAAATGGCGGGTCAATTGGCAGGCAAGGTTGCGATTGTGACGGGCGGTGCCTCGGGCATTGGCGCGGCGACCGTGAAGCGTTTTGTCGAGGAGGGCGCGAAGGTTCTTTCTACCGATGTGCAGGAAGAATTGGGCCAATCGGTCGCCGAAGATGGCGGTGCCCTTTTTACGGTTCAGGACGTGTCCGACCCCGAAGGCTGGGATCGGGTAATGACCAAAGTGCAGAGCGAGTTCGGACGTCTCGATATCCTGGTCAACAATGCCGGAATCGTGGCCGGCAAGACTATCGAGGATGTCGATCTCGACAGCTGGCATCATTTGCTGGGAATCAATCTGACCGGCGTTATGCTGGGCTGCCAGAAGGCGATCGCACTGATGAAGCAAAACCCCGGCGGTTCGTCCGGTTCGATCATCAATATCGCCTCGACCAGCGCTTTTGCGGCGCTGCCCGGAGACGTGACTTATACCGCCTCCAAAAGCGCGGTACGGATGCTGTCGAAATCGGTGGCCGTCCATTGTGCGCAGAACGGGCTGAATATCCGCTGCAACAATCTGGTTCCCGGCGCGACGCACACTGCGATTATCGACACGGCTGCCAAGACGGTGCCGGGCATGGTTGAAATGGCCGCTGCGATGTCGCCGATGAAGCGGATCGGGCAGGGCAGCGACCTCGCCGCCGCCGCCGTTTTCCTCGCCAGCGATGACAGCAGTTTTGTCACCGGCAGCGATCTGCTGGTCGATGGCGGCATGCTGGCGGTGCATCCGGGCTATTAGAGTCTGCTTATCCTAGCCGTTTTGGCAGTTAATGGCGGCCTGCTTTCGCCCTTATAGGACTCGCAGAAAAGGGAGAGATCTTCGTGAGTGCACAGCCGATCGCCGACAATCTGTTTACCGAGGACATGAGCGCATTGGTCGGTGCGCGGAACCGGGAAACCGGGCATATATTCTTTCCGCTGCCCTTGACTCCGGATGACAATATCGAGCCGATCCGGCTGGCGTCGCGCGGGACGGTCTGGACCTACACGATCCAGCGCTTCCCGCCCAAGGCGCCCTATGCCGGGCCAACCGATCCGGAAAAATTCAAACCTTATGCGGTTGCCTATGTCAGCTTGCCGGGACAGACTATGGTCGAATCGCGTTTGACCGGTGTCGACGTGGACAATGTCAAAATCGGCATGGAGGTTGAATTGACCGCTATTCCGCTCGATCCCGATGCGCCCGCCGACGAGCAGAAACTCATTCACGCCTTCAAGCCTGTCCAGGGAGAATAATCATGTCAGATGTTTGTATCGTAGGAGCAGGGATTCACCCTTTCGGCCGCACGGAAGGCCGCGATGGCATGGACCAGGGCATTTTTGCCGTGAAGCAGGCGCTGGCCGACAGCGGTATTGAATGGAAGGACGTCCAGTTTGCCTTCGGCGGCTCGGCCGCATCCGGCAATGCCGACAATATGGTGTCCCAGCTCGGCCTGACCGGGATCCAGTTCATCAATGTCTCGAACGGCTGCGCCACCGGCGGATCGGCGCTCAACGCAGCGGTCAGCGCGATCAAGTCGGGCGAATATGAAATGGGCATGGCGGTCGGTTTCGACAAGCATCCCCGCGGCGCCTTCAACGCCGATCCTTCGTCCTACGGCCTGCCCAACTGGTATGGCGAAGCCGGCTATATGTTGACGGTGCAATTTTTCGGCGCGAAGATCATGCGCTATCTGCACGAACATGATATCAGCCGCGAGACGCTTGGCCGGGTCGCCGAAAAGGCTTTTCGCAACGGCGTCAAGACCGATCACGCCTGGCGGCGCAGCGAAGTCGATCTGGAAACGATCATGAACGCGCCGATGATCTGCGATCCGCTGACCAAATATATGTTCTGTTCGCCGGCAGAAGGCGCGGTGGCGCTGATCCTGGCGAGCGAGAGGAAAGCGAAAGAACTGGGCGTGCCGATCATCCGGCTGAAATCCTCGGTGATGCGCACGCGGCCGCCGGGATCGTTCGAGGTATTTGCCGCCTCGATCGACAATGAGCGCGGCGGAACCGCCACCGAAATTGCCTCCAAGGCGGCCTTTGAACAGGCGGGCATGGGCCCGGACGATATCGATATCGCGCAATTGCAGGACACGGAATCCGGCGCGGAAATCATGCACATGGCGGAAAATGGTTTTTGCAAGCCGGGCGACCAGGAGCAATGGTTGCTGGAAGGGTGGAGCGAAATCAACGGCAAGTTGCCGATCAACACCGATGGCGGTTGTCTCGCCTGCGGTGAACCGATCGGCGCATCCGGCTTGCGGCAGGTTTACGAGAATGTCGTGCAATTGCGTGGCACGGCGGGTGCGCGGCAGGTGCCGGGTGATCCCAGAACGGCCTATACCCAAGTCTATGGCGCGCCGGGCGTATCTGCCGTAACGATTCTCCAACGATAGGAGATTCGATGACCAAGGAAATCAGCGCCGAGGCGCATGACATAGCCGAGCGGGTGGAGAATTTCGTCCGCGACAAGATTTTTGCCTATGAAAAGGACGAGCGCTGCGAGGACCATGGTCCGACCGACGAACTGGTGCAGGAAATGCGCGTGCTCGCGAGGGAAGCGGGCGTCTTGACGCCGCATATCCGCGAGGATGGCAGCCATCTCACCCATCTCGAAACGGCGCTGGTGCTGCGCAAGTCCGGCCTGTCGCCGCTCGGACCTCTAGCGGTGAACACATTCGCACCGGATGAGGGCAATATGTATCTGCTCGCCAAATGCGCTTCGCCGGAACAGAAAGTACGGTTTCTCGAGCCATTGGTATCCGGCAGGGAGCGCTCTGCTTTCTTCATGACCGAGCCGGCCAGCGAGAATGGCGCGGGCTCCGACCCGATGATGATGCAGACAACCGCAAAGCCGGATGGTAATCACTGGGTGATCAATGGCCGCAAGACTTTCATCACCGGCGCCAAAGGCGCGAAGGTCGGGATCATCATGGCGAAGTCGGACGAAGGGGCCACCATGTTTCTGGTCGATCTTCCCGATCCCGCGATCCAGATCGAACGGGTGCTGGACACGATCGACAGCTCGATGCCGGGCAGCCATTCGGTGGTCAATATCGACAATCTCCGCGTCCCTGCCGACCAGATGCTGGGCGAAAGCGGCGAAGGTTTCAAATATGCGCAGGTGCGCCTGTCGCCGGCCCGCCTGACCCACTGCATGCGCTGGCTCGGCAGCTGTGACCGGGCGCAGGAAATCGCCATCGACTATGCCTGCAAACGTCAGGCCTTCGGCAAGCCGCTGATCGACCATGAAGGAGTCGGCTTCATGCTGGCGCAGAATCAGATCGACCTGAAACAGGCGGAACTGATGATCGACTGGTGTGCAAAGGTGCTCGACACCGGCGCATTGGGGACGACCGAAAGCTCGATGGCCAAGGTCGCCGTCTCCGAAGCTTTGTTCCGGATCGCCGACAATTGCGTCCAGGTGATGGGCGGCACCGGGCTGAGCAAGGATACGGTGGTCGAGCAGGTTTTTCGAGAGGTGCGCGCATTCCGGGTCTATGATGGTCCGACCGAAGTCCACAAATGGTCGCTCGCCAAGAAGATCAAGAAATCCCATAAAATCGCCAATGAAGGATAATCCATGACCACGAACCGCAAATTCACGCTCGTCAGTCGCCCGGTGGGAGAGCCGAAGGAAAGCGATTTCGCGTTGGTCGAGGAAGACGTGCCGGACCTGAAGGACGGCGCCTTTCTGGTGCGCAACCATTATATCTCGCTCGACCCGGCGCAGCGCGGCTGGATGAGCGACGCCGAAAGCTACATGCCGCCGATCGCTCTCGGTGCGGCGGTTACCGCCAGCACCGTCGGCAGGGTGGCCGAATCGAGAAATCCCGATTTCCCGGTCGGCCAGTGGGTCGTCGGCCTCGGCGCGATGGAAGAATATTCGGTGGTCGAGGCGGGCGGCTTCACCTCGCCGGTGGACGTGTCGCTGGTGCCTTCGCCAACCAATTTCCTCTCGGTGCTCGGCGCGGTCGGCATGACCGCCTATTTCGGCATGATCGACGATGCCAAGCCGAAGGCAGGCGAAACCCTGCTGGTCACCGGCGCTGCCGGTGCGGTCGGTTCGCTGGTTGGCCAGATCGGCAAGATCAAGGGTTGCCGGGTTGTCGGCATTGCTGGCGGCGCCGACAAATGCGCGCGGCTGGTCGATGATTATGGCTTTGACGCGGCGATCGATTATCGCGGCAAGAGCCAGGCGGATCTGGAACAGGCAATTGCCGATGCCGCGCCCGATGGCGTCGATATCATCTGGGAAAATGTCGGTGGTGAAATCCTCGATGCAGGGATCACCGCGATCAACGAACATGGCCGGGTCGTTTTGTGCGGCCTGATCAGCGAATATAATAGTCCGGAACCGGTCGGCATCCGCAACCTCTGGTATCTGATCTCGCGGCAGGCGACGATCAAGGGCTTTCTCGTCCGCGATTATCCGCCGCGCTTTGGCGAAGGCATTGCCGAAATGGGCCAATGGCTTGCCGAGGGCAAGCTCCGGCATGACGAGGATATCGACCGGGGAATTGAAAACAGCTATGCGGCCTTCATGAAACTTTTCTCCGGCGCCAATCAGGGCAAGATGATTCTGGATGTGTCGCCGGAAGACTGAACGCAGGAGTCCAGAATATGTCAGAAAACAAACGGATCATTCTTGATTTTATCGATGCCTGGAACCGGCTCGACTATGACGCCATCTATGCGGCAATGACCGACGATATCTATTATCACAATATTCCGATGGAGCCGTGCGACGGCATTGCTGCAGTTCACGCATTTTTTGACAATCCGTCTTTTGGCTTTGACGGCGCGCAGTGGGATGTTCATCACATCGCCGCAACCGGAGAGGCCGTTCTGACGGAACGAACGGACAAGTTCCGGATCGGCGACAAATGGATCGCCATCCGGGTGATGGGCACGTTTGAAATGCGCGATGGCAAGATCGCGAAATGGCGAGACTATTTCGATCTCGCCGAATTCCAGAACCAGATGGCTGCGGTGATGGAATCCGGCGCGTCCTGAGGTCAGGCGGGTTTGTAAAGCGCGCCATTATCGACCGGATATTCCCCGGCGGTCATGAAGCGCGATTCATCGCTCGCCAGATAGACGCATAACGCCGCGACATCATTCGGATGGCCCAGTTCGCCGAGCGGTATCATACCGGTTTCCGGCGTGGGGGCACCACCGGCGCCGACCGAGTCCTGTCGCACCATCGGCGTGTCGATGCCTGCGGGGTGCAGGCTGTTGCAGCGGATCGGATAATCCTGCTCCTTGCAATGCAGCGCCACCGATTTGGTCATCGACCGCACGCCGCCCTTGGCGGCGCTATAGGCGACGAACGGGGAATAGCCCTGCAAGGCCGCCATGGAACTGAGATTGATGATCGAGCTGGGCTGGTCATTGGACTTCATCGCCTTGACGGCCGCGCGGCAGCCAAGGAATAGGCCCTCGAGCATTATCGAATTCTGCAGGCGAAATTGTTCAAGCGAGCAATCCTCGATGGTGCCGGGGATAACCAGGCCGGCATTGTTGACCAGAACATGGGGCGTACCAAAGGCGTCGATCGTTGCCGCCACTATATCGTCCCAGCGCTGCTCGTCGGCGACATCCTGGTGCAGGGCGATGGCCTGGGTGCCGATTGCATTGGCAACATTTGTCGCCGATTCCAGATCAATGTCGGTCAGTACGACCTGAGCGCCTTCTTCAGCAAAGCGCTTGCTGATCGCTGTCCCCAGGCCGGAACCGGCTCCGGTCACGATGGCAATTTTCCCTGTCAGGCGGCTCATTTATCTCTCTCCCCATTTCGATTGTTGCGACGCTATAGGCCGCCCGCTGCGGTGTCAGGCAATCCCTATTTTGGTTAGCTCCACTGCCGTTTTTTTGCGCACAATGAACAAATGTTGCGCAGAAAACACAGTTTTACATATTTGCTATCAAATTGGCTAGCAGAGCCATCAGAAACTCAGGCTTAATAGAAACTCACGACGTGGCGAGGTATCGCCAAAACTTTGGAGTTTTGGTTGCGACTGAATAGGTCGGACCAGTTTGGGAGAGAATAATGACCGTATTTTCGAAGCATCACAAGTCAAATTTTAACAACCAGGCTGCCAGAATCCTCTTGCTGAGTTCTGCGGCCACTTTCGCCCTGGCGGGCCTCGCGGCACCGGCTCATGCGCAAGATGTTGTGGATGAAGTCGATGAAGCCAACGTCATAACCGTGATTGCCCGCAAGCAGACAGAGACATTGCAGGAAGTGCCGGTGACGGTCACCGCCATCGGCGGCGACACGCTGGAAAAATATCAGGTCAATGAAATTGCCGATGTCGTTAGCAGGGTGCCATCGCTCAATGTTCAGGTTGGTGGGTCCGGCTCCGGTGGCCAAATCAGCTTGCGTGGGGTCGGTTCCTCTAGTATCTCTGCTTCCTTCGACTCTGCAGTGGCCTTTGATTTCGACGGTGTTCAGATTAGCACGATGCGAATGGTCCAGGCCGGTTTTTTTGATGTCCAGCAGATTGATGTTCTGAAAGGGCCGCAATCCCTCTTCTTCGGGAAAAGTGCCTCTGCTGGCGTTTTTGCCATTCGTTCTGCCAATCCTACCCAAGATTGGGAAATGGCCGGCAAGGTCTCCTATGAGTTTGAAGAAAAAGGGTACACCATCGGCGGCTATATTTCGGGTCCGATCAGTGATACCCTTGGTGTGCGCGTTGCTGCTCAATATCAGGACATTGAAGATTATGTGAAACTCGCTCCAGGTACGCCGGCGTTTAATCCCGATGGGAGTGTCAGGGACTCCAGGGGCCTGAAGAACTTCTTCGGTCGTGTGACATTGCAATGGAATCCGTCGGATGTTTTCAGCGCCAATTTGAAACTGAACTATGTCAAAAACAAGAATGATGGCTCTATCAGCCACACTGACATCAATTGCGGTGCGAATGGTGTGGCCGATCCGGTATTCCTGCTCTCGGGAGCTTTGATCATTCCTTCAAATGCCGACTGTAATGCCAGCGATAGCCTGTTTCATCATGCGGACGGAGCACAGGCACTAGTTAGCAAGGTTCCGGACGGTTCAGCAGGAAATCCGCGCTTTCAAAACGGCATTCCATTTGGCGAAACCGATATTTTCTTTGGCCGTTTGAAATGGGAACTGGACCTCTCCGATACGCTCAATTTGTCATCGGTTTCTGGTTATCTCAGTCTAGATGCGGTCGATACGGACTGTTTTGCCTTCGTCGGCATTTTTGGGCCTGGCATACCCGGCAATGCTGGCTGTAGCGACCCGCAGAACAAGACTGAGCAATTCAGCCAGGAGCTGCGCATTACCAGCGATTTTGATGGCATGTTCAACTTCATGGTGGGCGCATTTTACGAAGATCGTGATATTGATTTCAATACATCTCAGCAGGGCGTCAATATCTCGTTCGTAGCCCCCGACCCGGTAACGGGCAATACTTTCGATTGGTTCAAAAAACAGAATACCAAAACTGAAGCACTTTCGTTTTTTGCCAGTGCGACATTGGAACTGACAGAGCAGCTGGAATTGTCGGGCGGCGTACGCTGGACAGACGAAAAGAAGGTTTCAAGAATTAGCGTGCCTTTTGTTCATTCATTTTTATCAGCAACTCCGGCATTTATCAGTAGCGGTTTCTTTTCCGGTCCTATTACATTCTCGGATTCCAACTTCTCTCCGGAAGTCTCGATCAAATATCAGGCCACGCCGGACATCAATATCTACGGCGCGTTCAAGACCGGTTTCAAATCGGGTGGTATCGATAACAGCGCCCTGCCATCGAACAGCCTGCTGGGCTTCAACGACCCTGACCCTGCGGTTCGCCAAGCGGTCGCTGATGCATTGAAATTTGCATCGGAGACCGCCCTCGGCGGTGAAGTGGGTGTCAAAGCGCAATTTGCAGATCGTACCGTTACCTTGAACACGTCGGTTTTCTATTATGTTTTTGATGATCTTCAGGTGCAAAATTTCGACGCTGCAACCATTCAATTTCTGACATTCAATGCTAGTCAGCTGACTACTCAGGGAGTGGACGTCGAATGGGCATGGCGCACACCGGTCGATGGCCTGAATCTTTCCGGCTCGTTGGCCTATACCGATGCTGAGTTTACCGCACCGTTTGTTTCCACTTCTGGTCAGGACATAAACGGTCGTCAGGCTAGCCGTGTTCCCAAATTTGCAGGCAATGCTGCCTTTGACTGGACTGTTCGCATGGGAGACGCCATAGAATTGGGGTTGAACGGCAACCTGCAATATAGCGGATCCTATTTTACCAACGAGGACTCGGTGAACGACCTAAGGCAGGACAGCTATGTCTCTATCGATGGTTCCATCTCGGTCGGCGATCCGGAGGGCAAATGGAAATTGTCGCTCGTTGGCGTAAACCTGACAGATGAAATCTGGGTCAACGTCAGCCAAGGTCGTCCGTTTTTGGAGCCAGGTGTGGGTGACGATCTGATTGTTTCGCAAAATCGTGGGCGTCAGGTCTTTGTGGAAGCCAGCTTCAGATTCTGATCAATCTCCCGTTCATTAAAAAGGGCCGGGGTAGCGCAGGCTACTCCCGGCCGTTTTTTATTCTTTATCGCCGGTGGGATAGCCATATTGAGAGTAGCGAGCCGTCTGCGAAGGACTAATATGGCAGGATAATCGCAATAAGGCTGAGGAGAAAATTTATGGGACGTCTAGAAGGAAAAAGAGCGATAATTCTCGGAGCTGCCGGTAAAGGCAATATGGGACAGGTCATTGCCAAGCGCATGCATGATGAAGGCGCTGATGTGCTTGTTGCCGGACGGACGGAAGAGGAGCTGAAGCGCTTCGCCGAAGAGATCGGCGGCCATTATGCGCTTTGCGATCTTACCAATGAAGCGGATATCAAGGCTCTTGCCGAATCAGCGAAGAGTCAGATGGGCGGCGTTGATATCGCCATCAATGCAACAGGGATCGGTTTTCTGAAACCCTTTCTGGAAAATACCAGAGAAGAGCTGGAAATGATGTCGGAGCTGCAGCTGGTCGGACCGTTTCAATTCTATCAGGAAATGATCAAGGCGATGGAAGACGGCGGATCGATCATCCAGATCAGTTCGGCCACGGCGACGATCATGCTCAACGACCATGCCGCCTATATGGGCACCAAGGCCGCAACCGATCATATCATCCGCTGCGTTGCCCATGAATTTGGCGAAAAGGGAATCCGCGCGAACAGCATTTCGCCGGGTCTCACCCGGACGCCGATGACGGCGGGCGTTGATCAGGTGCCGGGACTGGTGGAGTCGTTTGAAGCGCGCTATCCGCTCGGCCGGATCGGCACCAGCGAAGATATTGCCGCTGCCGCTGTCTTCCTTGCCAGCGACGAATGTTTCATGACCGGCGAGAATCTGCAGGTCAATGGCGGGCTGTGCCTGCGCGGCAATCCGACGCGCAAGGATCAGGAACTGATGATGGCGTCGCTCTCCGGCCAGTCCTGATCCTAGAGTCGATTTCTGATTGATTGAATCGATTTGGGATTCCCAAAGGCTGCAGTTTCTGATTCACTGTTCTGGCTGTGATGGAGGTCAGCATGGATGGCGAGACCATATTCGAATGATTTGCGAGAGCGGGTAGCGACAGCAGTCGCGACGGGCCGGAGTTGCCGCGAGGTAGCGGCTCTGTTTGATGTGAGCGTTGCGAGCGTGGTGAAGTGGTCGCAGCGTCAGCGGGCGACGGGCAGCGCTGCGGCAAAGCCTATGGGCGGGCATCGCAAGCGCTTGCTGGAACCGCACCGGGCGTTGATAATCGAGCGGCTGAAAGCGGTGCCCGATCTTACGCTCAAGGCGCTGGTCGCTGAGCTGGCCGAACATGGTATTGCGACCTGCCCGGTATCGGTATGGCGACTGGTGCGCTCTGAGGGGATGAGCTTCAAAAAAAAGCCTGTTCGCCGAGGAGCAAGCCCGGCCGAAGGTGGCACGAAGACGCCAGCAGTGGAAGAAATATCAGGGACGGCTTGACCCCCGGCGGCTGGTCTTCATTGATGAAACCTGGGCCAAGACCAACATGACACCGATCCGGGGCTGGTCGCCGCGCGGCCAGAAGCTGGTTGCCCATGCCCCGTTCGGCAAGTGGCGGACGCTCACCTTCCTTGCCGCACTCCGCCACGACCGGATCGATGCCCCTTGCGTGCTGGACGGTCCGATCAACGGCGTGAGCTTTACTGCCTATGTCGAGCAGTTCCTCGTACCGACACTCTCGCCCGGCGACATCGTCATCATGGACAATCTGGGTAGCCATAAAGGCCGGGCCGTCCGCACAGCGATCCGCGCTGCCGGCGCAAAACTGCTGTTCCTGCCGCCATACTCACCCGACCTGAACCCGATCGAGCAGATGTTCGCAAAGCTGAAGCTGCTTCTGCGAAAAGCCGAAGAGCGCACCGTCGAAGCAACATGGCAGCGCATCGGATCCCTTCTTGATGCCTTCCCGCCAAACGAATGCGCAAACTACCTCAGAAACTCCGAATATGCTTCAATCTAAATGGAAAAGAGTCTAGTCGACCGGTCTTAGCCTTTTCTGGATATGCGGGCGGACCTTGAGGAATTGCTTGTACAGCGCCTCGAGGACCGCCAGCACCGCCGGTTGGCGGGCCAGCAGGCCCAGCGGCCGCAATAGCGGAATCGCCCGCCACATCGCCGCAAAGGCCGCCGCCCCCGACAGCAGCTGGCCGTTTTCCGAGGCGTGAAACCGATCGAGCAGCAACCGCCGGTCGATCGGGCAGGCCGCAGCCGGGGTGGATATGTCGGTGAAGCGGATCGCGCCGCGCCGGTCCAGCCGGCGCATCAGCGCGATCTCCCGAATGCACAGCGGGCAGCCGCCGTCATACCAGACGGTCAGCGGGGGATCGCCCGTGCCGCGCTGCTGTTCAGCGCCATTGTTGTATCCAGCCGTCATTGCCCTGCCAGCTTACCCGGGAGGACGATCCTGCGCCATATGGCCGAAGGGCCCGGTTTTCAAACCGGGCTACCGGCAGATCAGACGTCCAGATTCGCCACGTTCAGCGCATTGTCGACAATGAACTCGCGCCGCGGCTCGACCACTTCGCCCATCAGCTTGGTGAAGATATCGTCGGTCACGTCCGCCTGTTCGACGGTCACCTGCAGCAGCGAGCGCACTTCCGGATCGAGCGTGGTTTCCCACAGCTGTTCGGCGTTCATCTCGCCCAAACCCTTGTAGCGGGAAATCGCCAGGCCCTTGCGGCCGGCGGCCAGCACCGTGTCGAGCAGTTCGGACGGGCGGGTGATCAGCGTGCCGTCGGAACCGACGCCTGCGTCATCCCCGTCCTCCGTCTCAGCCGAAGCCGATTTGATCAGCCGGCTGCCCATGTCATAGGTCGCGGTCTCTTCCGAGGCGAGGCGGTGGAGCTTGCGGGCCTCCGCGCTTTCGAGAAATTTTGCCTCGATGATATGATGATCGGTGACGCCGCGCCAGAAGCGCTGGAACAGATAGCCGCCTTCTTCCGACACCTGGCCCGACCAGCGGCCTTCCTCGTCGACCTTGTCCATCCAGGCAGCGGTCGCGTCGACCGCGGCCTGACGTTCCGTACGCCCGTGATCGGGATTGAGCGCGCCGGTGAGCGCCATGCCCTCGACAATCGTGCTGTCATAGCGCCGCGGCACATAGGCCATCAGGCTGCGCATCCGCCGCGCATGTTCGATCAGACCGCGCAGATCGTCGCCGCTGCGTGCGCCTTCACCGGTCTGCAGGATCATGCCGCTCAGGCCAGCTTCGACCAGATATTGGTCGAGCGCATTGTCGTCCTTGAGATAGACTTCGCTCTTGCCCTTGCCGACCTTGTAGAGGGGCGGCTGGGCGATGTAGAGATGACCGTTCAGGATGATCTCCGGCATCTGGCGATAGAAGAAGGTCAGCAGCAAGGTCCGGATATGCGCGCCGTCGACGTCAGCATCGGTCATGATGACGATCTTGTGATAGCGCAGCTTTTCCAGATTGAAATCGTCGCGGCCAATGCCGGTGCCCATCGCCTGGATCAGCGTGCCAACTTCCTTGGACGACAGCATCCGGTCGAAACGGGCCCGTTCGACATTGAGGATCTTGCCCTTGAGCGGCAGGATCGCCTGATACATGCTGTCGCGGCCTTGCTTGGCCGAGCCGCCAGCAGAGTCCCCTTCCACCAGGAAGAGTTCGCATTTGCTGGCATCTTTTTCGCGGCAATCGGCCAGCTTGCCGGGCAGCGAGGCAATGTCCATCGCGCCCTTGCGCCGGGTCAGCTCGCGCGCCTTTTTCGCCGCTTCGCGGGCCGCAGCGGCGTCGATCACTTTCTGGATCACCATCGCCGCATTCTGCGGATTTTCCTCGAGCCATTCGGCCAGCTTGTCGGCCATCAGGCTTTCCAGCGGCTGGCGCACTTCGGAGGAGACCAGCTTGTCCTTGGTCTGTGAACCGAATTTGGGATCGGGCAGCTTGACCGAAACGATCGCGGACAGACCTTCGCGCATATCGTCGCCGGTCAGCTTGACCTTCTCTTTCTTGAGCGCGCCGGAGCTTTCGGCATAATTGTTCAGCGTCCGGGTCAGCGCCGAGCGGAAGGCCGCCAGATGGGTGCCGCCGTCGCGTTGCGGGATGTTGTTGGTGAAGCAGAGAACATTCTCGTAATAGCTGTCGTTCCACTCCAGCGCGACGTCGATGATGACATCGTCGCGGTCGCCGTGGATGGCGATCGGTTCGGGCACCAGCGGCGTCTTGTTGCGGTCGAGATATTGCACGAACGCGGCAATCCCGCCTTCGTAGAACAGGTCGATTTCCTTTGCTTCCTCATGCCGCGCATCGCGCAGGATGATATGCACGCCGCTGTTGAGGAAGGCCAGCTCGCGGTAGCGGTGCTCGAGCTTCTCGAAGTCGAATTCGGTGATCTTGAAGGTCGCGGGCGAGGGGAAGAAGGTGACTTTCGTGCCCTTCTTGAAGCCGGTCTTGTTGTCCGCTGGCGGTGCATCGCCGACGACCTTGAGCGGTTTCACCGCCTCGCCGAACTCGAAGCGCATACTATGCTCCTTGCCGTCGCGCCAGATGTCAAGCTCCAGCCATTCCGACAGGGCATTGACCACCGAGACGCCGACACCGTGCAGGCCGCCGGAGACCTTGTAGGCGTTGTCATCGGACGTGTTCTCGAACTTGCCGCCGGCGTGCAGCTGGGTCATGATGACCTCGGCTGCCGAGACGCCTTCCTCGGTATGCATGCCGGTCGGGATGCCACGGCCATTATCCTCGACCGAGACGCTGCCATCGGCATTGAGGGTGATCAGGATCAGGTCGCAATGCCCGGCGAGCGCCTCGTCGATCGCGTTATCCGATACCTCGAACACCATATGATGCAGGCCGCTGCCGTCATCGGTGTCGCCGATATACATGCCGGGCCGCTTGCGCACCGCGTCCAGGCCCTTGAGAACCTTGATCGAATCGGCGCCATATTCATTCTGGTTGGAAGAGCTCGGAGCCGCTTCCGGTACATTGTCGTCACTGATGTTTGTCATGCCGCGACCATAGCCGCTGACGCCGGCAAACCCAAGGAAAATGTCGAATATGCGGATAATATTGCATCAATATATCAAAGGCTTAACATATTAGGACAAGCGAGGATATTTTCTCGCGCGAAGCCGCGAGGAATGCGAAGGATATGCGGTGGAAAATCCGCTTGAACAGCTCTCCGCAATCGTGTGGAATGCGGCTACGGGCCGCACGTCAGCCTTACCTCGACCTTCAGGGCGGGGTGCCGGCGCATCGTCAACCACCCGCCGACTTCGCTGCTTCGCGCCTTCGCGTGAATCAAAATGACAAAGGACCCTCCGCATGACCAATCCCGCCGATATCGTTCCCTTTGCGAAAACCATGGGCATCACCATCACCGCGATGGACAAGGACAGCGTGCGCGGCGAGATGCTGGTGCGGCCGGAGATCTGCACCGCCGGCAATGGCCGCACCAGCCCGAGCATCCATGGCGGCGCGCTGATGACCTTTGCCGATGTGCTTGGCGCCTTCGGCGGTTTCGCCAATCTGCCCGAGGGGTCGAACGGCACCACCACCTCGGAGAGCAAGACCAACTTCCTGAACGCCGCGCCCGAGTGCAGCATCGTCTATGGCGAGGCGACCCCGTTCAAGGTCGGCCGCCGGCAGTCGGTCTGGCAGACGAAGATCACGCTGGAGGACGGCACGCTCGTGGCGGTGGTAACGCAGACCCAGATCGTGTTGTGAGGATTGTGCGGCCTTCCGTTCGTCTCAAGACGATCGGAGCCCGGCCCACCACCGTTCGTGCTGAGCCTGTCGAACGACACTGGGGAGCGCCAAGGGTGCTTCGACAGGCTCAGCACGAACGGAAGTGGGAGGGCTCGGCACGGAGGGCATAGCGATGCTCGACGGGGACTTGGCGCGCACAGCAGCGATTGACCTCAGCACCCCCCCGCTCAACTCGCCCACCGCCACAATATATTCGCCGCTTCCCTTGCACCCCGCTTTTGCGCTAAACCTCTCGCCATGATCAGAACCCTGCTCGCCCTGTCCCTGTTAGGCCTGGCAACCACCGCCTGCTCCGAATCTACCGAGGTCAGCGATGACCTGCCCGAAAGCAGCGCTTATCTCGACAATCCGACCGGCCGCGCCGAGCGCGTCGAGGGCGATCCGTCGGCCAAGCCGGTGCGGATCGGCGAGGGCGGCCCGCGCTTCGACGCCTGCCAGTCGGTCGGCGAGGTCGGCCGCCACGACAGCGGCGCGCTGCCGGTGCTGAGCGCCCCGTTCGACGCTGCGGAGAAAAAGGACAGCCTGGCTGCCGGCCAGCGCGTCTATATCTGCACCCGCAGCATCGACCAGCAATGGTTCGGCATCGTCTATGACAAGGCCCCTGTAGCCGCAGAAGGCGCGCCGGAAGCCCGCAGCCCTGGCAATTGCGGCGTCTCCTCCCCGGTCCGCGCCAAGCGCAACTATGACGGCCCGTGCGCCAGCGGCTGGGTCGAAAGCATCTATGTGGTGCTGGTCGCGGGGTAGGGATTTGCGGCTGTTGCAACAGTCTCCAAATTTTTTGGGAGTTGCTGTGAGGCTGCACCAAATTCGGTTTAGGACTATAAAAAAGTGTGCTGTCACTGTTATTCCGGGCAAAAGATGCGCAATACAATATTCTATATTGCCCATTGCAATATGACTTGCTGAAGCGGGGAGGGAAGATGAAGAAGGTTCTCGTCGCTAGCCACTATGGCGCAGACCCAGTCGTCAGATCTGTAAGATGGATGAGATACTCACCTTTATGTTGTCCACTTTACTATCTTTTGGTCCTCGCCATCTCCTTGTTAACATTCATCATTATTCGTGATGCAGTGATATTTTCCGGAGTTGTTTTTACAGCGCTGATGGCGCTTCGATGGAAATGTTTTGTGTTCTGGGACCAGCGAGCGGCGATCATTTCTAGTAGACGTGTTTTCGTCAGAGGGGTTACTCCGACTTTTGGGTTCCCAATATCAAAAGTAATTATGAGCAATTTGTTTCAGCCACCCCTGTGGAACTACATTTCCCCATATCGTTTCACATTCACGGACGGCAGGCCAGCATCAAAAATATTCCTCGCAGATAATTTTAGCTTTTTGTCACTGTCTTGGAGGACAAAGATATCGAATCTCGGTGAGAATTATGGTGACAGTTGCAAGGAATTCCGGGGACAGTATCCTTAATTGATCGCTCAGAATATCCCCCGGGTAGTCCTCGAATTCTCGCGGCTTTTGGTCTCGCGCGGAGGCACGAAGTTACGAAGAGGATGGCATATGGGGTTTGTGACTGTGAGGGGCTTACAGCCCTTGGCCCCGAACGTCATTGCGAGGAGCGCAGCGACGCGGCAATCCAGGGCGGCAAGCGCTGACGATTGCGGCAGGACGCCCTGGATTGCTTCGCTGCGCTCGCAATGACGTTCGTTGATACAGATACTGAACATCGGTGCAGCAAATGAAAGCAAGCGTAAACAAGGATCAGCCTTCGCGCCTTCGCGTCTTCGCGTGATAACTTTCCCGACCGGCGAAAGCGCGAGGGATTGGGGTGGAAGAATGGTGGCAGTTTACTGAACGCTCCTATTTGCGGCCTGGGGTCCAAGCCCACCCCACCGTCTACCCACCCAAAAAAGTCGCTGTCCTACACACCGCCCAATCGGTTACTATCCCCCGGTCCCTCGCCAGACGCAAGGCAGGCTTTTGACATGTTGGAGATAGAATCTGGAAGGTCACACTAGACGCCCCGTCGGCTTGTTGGAAAGGCCGGAAATCCAAGGGTTCGCGGCTAAAGTCACGGAAAATAAAAACGCATCAATTTGTCAGGTTCGCAAGGGACATCCTCGCTTCGCGCCCTCGCGCGCCAAATTCCCTCCGCACTGGCGAAAGCGCGAGCCAGCAAGCAAAGCCGTTGCATTTGCGCGCCAGATGCGGAATTAATCGTTTGATGAAACACATAGACCCCAATCGCTATCTCGAGCAGCCGTTCGGCCAGCTCGCGGATCTGATCAACGCCCATGCCGTCAACCAGCCCGACCGGATCGCGCTGGATGATGGCGAGGAGAAGCTGAGCTGGGCGGAGACCGCGGCGCTGGTTAACCGGATCGCGGCGCAGCTGCAGGAAGATGGTCTGCAAAAGGGGCAGGCGGTAGCGATCCTGGGGACGACGACGGTGCGCTATGCGCTGGCCTATCTCGGCGCGATTGTCGCCGGTGGCTCTGCGGCGCCGCTGACCACCTCGGCGACGCCGAAGCAGCTCGCCAATATGGCGCGCGACAGCGGCGCGATGCACTGGTTTATCGATACCCCGAAGCGCGCCGAACTGCTGGCGAGCGGCGAAGATTTGCCGGCGCTCAAACATGTGATGATGGACGCGGCTACTAATGATGCGCCGGTGCTGTTTGACTGGATGGCGGAAGAAGGCGCGACGCCGATTGATCCGCAGGTTGGTCCCAAGGACCCCTATAATATCATCTATTCCAGCGGCACCACCGGCACGCCCAAGGGCATTGTCCACAGCCGCCAGATGCGCTGGTATCATGCGGCGGTTGGCGAGCCGACCGGCTACGGCAAGCCGGGTCAGGTGACCCTGCTGTCAACGCCGCTCTATTCGAACACGACGCTGGCCTTGTTCACGCCGACCATTGCCTATGGCGGGACGGTGGTGCTGATGGGCAAGTTCGATTGCCAGCGCTGGCTGGAACTGGCGCAGCAGCATCGCGCCAGCCATACGATGCTGGTGCCGGTGCAATATCAGCGGCTGATGGATTTTGAGGGCTTTGACGATTATGATCTGAGCAGCCTGACGCATAAATATTGCACCAGCGCGCCCTTCTCGGCGGAGCTCAAGCGGGAAGTGCTGAAGCGGATGCCGGGCGGGCTGATCGAGATCTATTCGATGACCGAGGGCGGCGTGGTCTGCCTGCTGCTGGCCCACGAACATCCGGACAAGCTGCACACCGTGGGTATCGCCTGGGGCGGCAGCGAGGTGATCACTGTCAACGAACAGCTTGACCGGTTGCCGACCGGCGAAATGGGTGAACTGGTCGGTCGATCGCAGACAATGATGTCGGGCTACAAGAACCAGCCGAAAAAGACCGAGGAAGCCAGCTGGTATGACGAAAATGGCGACCGCTGGCAGCGGATGGGCGACATTGGCAAGGTCGACGCGGACGGCTTCATCACCCTGATGGGCCGGACCAAGGACATGATCATCTCGGGCGGATTCAATATCTATCCGCGCGATCTGGAGGAAGCGCTGACGGCGCAGCCGGGGGTTGCCGATGCGGCGGTGATCGGTGTGGCCTCACGGCAATGGGGCGAGACGCCGGTCGGTTTTGTCGTCGCCGATGCCGGGGTGATGCTCGATCTCGAAGCGCTGAAGGCGGCCACCAATGCCAATCTCGGCAAGACCCAGCGGCTGTCCGAACTGCGGCTGATTGATGAACTGCCGCGCAGCCATATCGGCAAGATATTGAAAACCGAACTGCGGGATATGGTGGAAGGATAGAATGTGCCCCCGCGCAGGCGGGGGTCCATCTCCCGATCCCTGCACCGGATACTCTGGCAAGGGTGCACGCCAGGCTTGCGGCACCGCGTGTCGGAGAACCATTGTGGCAAGCGTCGAGCGTCCGAGATGGGCCCCTGCCTGCGCAGGGGCACTGGAGTTTCCAAATCGTGCCCCCGCGCAGGCGGGGGTCCATCTCCTGAGCGTTGTTCTGGGTGCCATGGAAGAGGGGCGCGCCAAGCCCGCGGCAATGGAGGAGCAAATAACCATGGCGCCAAGACGGCGAAGTTCCGAGCTGGGCCCCTGCCTTCGCAGGGGCAAGTGAATGCGCAGGGGAACAGCGCAACCCGCAATTATTATGGACTCTGTCCCTGCTCCCGATTAAGCGCTTGCCATGTCCATTGCTCATGAAGAATCCATCCTGATCGTCGATTTCGGCTCTCAGGTCACGCAGCTTATCGCCCGCCGGGTGCGCGAAGCGGGGGTCTATTCGGAGATTGCCCCGTTCAACATGGCGGAAGAGGCCTTTCACCGGCTGAAACCCAAGGGCGTGATCCTGTCCGGCTCGCCGGCCAGCGTGCCGGAAGAGGGTAGCCCGCGGGCGCCGCAGCTGATTTTCGACAGCGGCCTGCCAATCCTCGGCATCTGCTATGGCCAGCAGGTGATGACCGACCAGCTCGGCGGCGAGGTGCGGCCGGGGCACGAAACGGGCGAGGGCGGCGAATTCGGCCGGGCCTTCATCGAGATTAGCGAAGAATGCGTGCTGTTCGACGGCCTGTGGCAGGTTGGTGAGCGGCATCAAGTGTGGATGAGCCATGGTGATAAGGTCACCGAATTTGCACCCGGTTTCCGGATCGTTGCGACCACCGAAGGCGCGCCCTTCGCGCTGATCGCTGACGACGAGCGGCGCTATTATGGCACCCAGTTCCACCCCGAGGTGGTGCACACGCCCGATGGCGGCAAGCTGATCGCCAATTTCGTCCGCCATGTCTGCGGCTGCGCCGGCGACTGGACGATGGCGGAGTACAAGGACGCCAAGATTGCCGAGATCCGCAAGCAGGTCGGCGACAAGAAGGTCATCTGCGGCCTGTCCGGCGGCGTCGACAGCTCGGTCGCGGCGATCCTGATCCACGAGGCGATCGGCGACCAGCTGACCTGTGTTTTTGTCGACCATGGCTTGCTGCGGATGAACGAACGCGAGCAGGTCGAGACCCTGTTCCGCGACCATTATAATATCCCGCTGGTGGTGGTCGACGCCGAGGCGCGCTTCATGAAGGGCCTCGCCGGTGAGACCGACCCGGAAAAGAAGCGGAAGTTCATTGGCGGCGAATTCATCGAGGTGTTCGACGAGGAAGCGGCCCGGATCGGGGGCGCCGACTTCCTTGCCCAGGGCACGCTCTATCCCGACGTGATCGAGAGCGTCTCCTTTACCGGCGGGCCGAGCGTGACGATCAAGTCGCACCATAATGTCGGGGGCCTGCCGGCGCGGATGAACATGAAGCTGGTCGAGCCGCTGCGCGAGCTGTTCAAGGACGAGGTCCGCGATCTCGGCCGCGAGCTGGGCCTCAACGACCAGTTCGTAGGACGCCATCCGTTCCCCGGCCCCGGCCTGGCGATCCGCATTCCCGGCGAGGTGACCAAGGAGCGTTGCGATATCCTGCGCAAGGCCGACGCGATCTATCTAGAGGAAATCCGGAGCGCCGGACTATATGACGCGATCTGGCAGGCCTTTGCGGTACTGCTCCCGGTCAAGACGGTCGGCGTGATGGGCGACCAGCGTACGTACGACAACGTTTGCGGCCTGCGCGCCGTGACCAGCACCGACGGCATGACCGCCGATGTCTACCCGTTCGACGCCAGCTTCCTGACCCGTGTATCGACGCGGATCGTCAATGAGGTCAAGGGGATCAACCGTGTGGTTTATGACTATACCAGCAAGCCGCCGGGGACGATCGAGTGGGAATAATTCCGATCAAACGAATATCCGTGGGATATTCGTCGGAAACATTCGGCGACGCGAGGAGCCGTGCGGCGGCCCCATCCTGCGGGGTCGGAAAAGTGGACTCTGAACCAAGTCGAGGAATGACGCCGTGCATCGGGAACGTCATTGCGAGCGTAGCGCGGCAATCCAGAGCGGCAAGCACCGACGATGGCGGCCAGACGCCCTGGATTGCTGCGTCGCTGCGCTCCTCGCAATGACCACAGTTGGTGCCGGCGGGACAAGGCACCGAGAGCGGGCTTAAATGCCTCGGTCCTTCGACAGGCTCAGGACGAACGGCGCTGCGGCACCAGTACGTTAACAGTTGAGACCAAATGCCCTCTTCCGTTCGTCCTGAGCTTGTCGAAGGACGATCAGGCGCCAAGACCATGCCCCGCCGGAACCCAATCCGCCGCCGCCCGTTGACCTCATGCCGCCCGCGGGGGAAAGACGCGGGCGAAACAGGAGAGAGAAAATGATCAACTTGCAGAAAACACTGCTGGCGGGCCTTGGCACCGCCGCGCTGGCCGGATGCGCCACGGTCGAAGAGAAGGTTGCCGAGCGTGCCGGAGACACCTTTCGCACGACCCTGCTCGGCAGCGAGGAAGTAGGCGGCGGCGATGCCGATGGCTATGGCAGCGCCGAAATTTCGATTTCCGACGAATTCGGACAGGTCTGCTGGGACCTCAACGGCATTCGCGGGATCGGACCGATCACGGCGGCGCATATCCACCGCGGTGCCCGTGGGACCAATGGCCCACCGGTGTTCACGCTGCGCCCCGCCAATGAAGGCGGCTACAAGGGCTGCGCCGACGGTTCGGAATGGACGCAGGACCGGATCGAAGACAATCCGTCGGCTTTTTATGTGAATGTGCATACGGCGGAATATCCCGCCGGCGCGATCCGGGGTCAGCTGAGCCGCTGATTTCCGGACGGGGCGGGGGAGTGCCCGGCCCTTTGGCCGGCACCGGTCCATCGACAGGCTCAGGACGAACGGAGGGTGGTCCGGCAGAAAGTCGGAGCGGCAGGTTGCCGCGCCTTGACCCCACCCTCGCAAAGGCCGTCAAGCCGCTCCGGCCGTTGCTCGCCGGGGCGGTGGTCGGTCGGAACATGCTGGTCGAGGTTGACCATCGGCTGGCCCGCTACTAAGCCTGATTTAATTGAACGATTAAAATCAGGAGAAGCAGCCCATGAAAGCCATCCAACTCCACGCCCCGGCCTCGCTCGACAATCTCAAGCTCGTCGACCTGCCCGATCCGGCGGCGCCCGGTCTCGGGGAAATTGCGGTGCGGTTGCGGGCATCCAGCCTTAATTATCATGATTATGCGGTGGTCAAGGGGATGATCCCGACCGCCGAGAACCGCATCCCGATGTCCGATGGCGCGGGCGAGGTCACCGCCGTGGGCGAAGGCGTCAGCGATTTTGCGGTGGGCGATCTGGTGGTTTCGACCTTCTTTCCCGAGTGGATCGATGGCGCGCCGCCGGAGGGCGGTTTCAAGCGCGTGCCTGGCGACGGCATTGACGGCTATGCGGTCGAGCAGGCGGTTGGCCCTGAAACGGCATGGACCAAGGCCCCGAAGGGCTATAGCGCCGCCGAAGCTGCGACTTTGACCTGCGCAGGCCTGACCGCGTGGCGGGCGTTGTTTGTGGATGGCTGCGTCAAGCCGGGCGACACCGTCCTGGTGCAGGGCACCGGTGGTGTTTCGATTTTCGCACTGCAATTTGCCAAGGCGGCTGGCGCAACGGTGATCGCGACTTCGTCATCGAACGAAAAGCTTGAGCGGCTGAAGGAAATGGGTGCCGATCATCTGATCAATTACAAGGAAGTCGAAGCCTGGGGGCCGAAGGTGCTCGAACTGACCGGTGGCAAGGGCGTCGATTGCGTCGTTGAGATCGGCGGTCCCGGGACGCTGGATCAATCGATGATGGCGACCCGCATTGGCGGCCATGTCGCGCTGATCGGGGTGCTGACCGGCTTTGCCGGACCGGTACAGACGGCGCTGCTGATGGCGAAGAATCTGCGCGTGCAGGGCCTGACCGTCGGCAGCCGCGCGCAGCAGATCGACATGATCGCGGCGATCGAAGCCAATGGCATCAAGCCGGTGCTCGACAAATCTTTCCCGCTGGCCGAGCTTGCCGATGCCTTCCGCCATCAGGAATCGGGCAAACATTTCGGGAAGATTGTCGTTGACATTTAGTCCGAGTCCGGGCCCGATAGCGACCCTTATCTTGCGACTTGCCTGTCGACGAGCCATATTCCGGGAATGCAACTGGACCTGGGCACCGATCCGCGGACGGAAATATTGCGGCGGATGCACGACCGGTTGATCGATGAATTTGGCCGCGTCATCCGCCCCGATGATGAGCGCCGCGATCCGATATGGACGCTGGTACAGGGCGTGATCGGCGCCCGCGCCAAGACGGCGGTGTCCAATGCCAATACCGACCGGTTGATTGCTGCATATGGGACTTGGGACAAAGTCGCTGAAGAAGAGTTGAGCGCGCTGACCGCTGCCCTGAAAACCGCCACCTTCCCGGCGATGGCGGCGGAGCGCCTGAAAGCCTGTTTGCAGAATATTATTGATCAGCGCGGCAGGGCCACCCTCGACCACCTCGCCGAGCTGGATACCGCCGAAGCGATGGAATGGCTGGAACAGCTTCCGGGTGTTGCGCGCAAGATCAGCGCCGGGGTGATGAACACCAGTCATTTTAACCGCAGGGCGCTGGTGCTGGACGCTGGCCATCGCCGGGTGGCTCAGCGGATGGGACTGGTTCCGGCCAAGGCCGATACAGCCCGCGCCTTCGATGCGCTGATGCTGGTACTTCCGCCAGAATGGTCTGCGGAAGATATTGATGAGCACCATATGCTCGGCAAACGGCTCGCCCAAACGATCTGCCGTCCCAAACAGCCGCATTGTGAAGTTTGTCCCGTGCGCAGCGATTGTGATCATGGTCGATAGCCTCACATCTAGCGAAATCGAAACGGTCTACCGCCGCCTCGCCGAGGTGATGCCCGGACGTACCCCGGACGCCAAGGGACCAAAGGGACAGCCGGATGCCTTCCGGTCCTGCATTTCCTGCATGCTTTCGGCGCAGTCCCTGGACCGAAACACCGCCCAGGCTGCGAAAGCCTTGTTTGCATTGGCGCAGACACCGGAAACCATGCTGGAACTGGATGATCGCGATATTGCGGCGGCGATCAAGCCGTGCGGACTTTATAACAACAAGACGCGCAGTATCCGGAAATTCTGTGAGCATTTGCTGGCCGAACATGGCGGGGTGGTGCCGAATACACGGGAGGGTCTGCTGTCGATGCCGGGCATTGGCCGGAAATGCGCGGACATCGTCATGAGCTTCACCTTTGGCGCCGATGTGATCGCCGTCGATACCCATGTGCACCGGGTCTGCAACCGCATCGGCCTGACCAATGCCAAGACCGCGGACAAGACCGCAATGCAATTGGAGGAGCGCACCCCGGATTGGGCCTTGCGCGACGGCCATTTCTGGCTAATTCAGTTCGGGAAGCGAATCTGCACTTCCCGGAGCCCCAAATGTGACCGATGTCCGGTCTCTGACATCTGTCTCTGGCTCAAAGCGCAGCACAAACAGGAACAAAGTGATGAGTAACGAAACCAAAATGTACGGCATCTCCAATTGCGATACCGTCCAGAAGGCACGCAACTGGATGGAACGCAATGGCATCAGCTATGTTTTCCATGACTATAAAAAGTCGGGGATTACCAAGGACAAGCTGGAAATGTGGGTGATGCAGGTCGGCTGGGAAGCGCTGGTCAACAAGCGCGGCACGACCTTTCGCAAGCTTCCCGACATGGTGAAGGAAAATATCGGCGACGATACCGCAGTGATGGTGATGGCGGAAAATCCGAGCATGATCAAACGACCGGTGCTGGAACATGGCGACGAACTGGTCGTCGGATTCAAGGCTTCGGATTATGAAGCCGCCGGACTCGCCGCGCGCAACAGCTAGTGCCGCTCAGCATTTTGCCCGGTTTACCCCGATTGCCGTATCGCCGATCCGCATTTCTGATTTTATCAGGGCTGCAGGCATAATAGTGTTATATTCCGAGCCTATCTGGATTTGGATGCCAATAACACTAATCGCTGCCGCGGGTTTTGGTATCAGGAAAAGGACAAGCTAATGGTTCAGGCAAAATGGAATGACGTGGTAATCGCAGAGAGCGATGACACCGTGGTGGTCGAGGGCAATCATTATTTTCCGCGCGATTCTGTCTGGTCGAAATATCTGATGCATAGCGACGCGACTAGCCATTGCCCCTGGAAGGGCGATGCGTCTTACCATTCCCTGATCGTCGATGGTGAAATCAACGACGATGCCGCTTGGTATTATCCTGCGCCGAAAGCGGCTGCAGCCGAAATAGAAGGAAGGATCGCGTTCTGGAAAGGCGTCGAGGTCAGCTAGCCATGGACCTGCGCAAGGCCGCTTTGTTCGCATTGACACTGCTATTGGCTGGTTGCGGCGTTCAGGCGGAACCGGGCAGAAATTCGGAGATGCAGGTGGCAACATTGAATGGAGGCCCGCCGATCATCATCGCCCATCGCGGTGCCAGCGGCGAGCGCCCGGAACACACTTTGGCCGCTTATGCGCTGGCGGTCGAGCAAGGCGCGGATTTTATCGAACCGGACCTGGTGCTGACCAAGGACGGCATCTTGGTGGCGCGGCACGAGAATGACATCAGCGAGACCACAGATGTCGCGGACAAACCGGAATTTGCCGATCGCAAGACGGTCAAGATGATCGACGGCCAGCGCCATGAAGGCTGGTTCACCGAAGATTTTACGTTGGCCGAGCTGAAAACACTGCGGGCCAAGGAACGGCTGCCGCAATTGCGCGCGGCCAATGCGACCTATGATGGTCGGTTTGAAATACCGACCTTTGAAGAGATCTTGCAATTGCTGCAGCGGCGGGAACAGCAGCGTGGCAAGCGGATCGGTGTCTATCCGGAAACCAAGCATCCGAGCTATTTCAAGGCCTTGGGTCTGGATCATGACGAACCGCTGCTCAAATTGCTGAAACAATATGGCTATGGCGGCAAAGACGATCCGGTCTTTATCCAGTCGTTCGAGGTCGGCAACTTGCAAGCTCTGAACAAAAAAACCGAAATCCGGCTAGTGCAACTGGTCGCCAGCGAAGCCGGTCCCCCCGATATTGACGGGCAGACTTACGCCGCGATAATCACGGCGGACGGCCTGAAAAAAATCGTCAGCTATGCGGACGGGATCGGGCCGTCAAAGGATCTGGTGATAGATCGCAATCTTCTTGGCCAGCAAAAGGAGCCGAGCGGCCTGGTCGCCGCTGCGCACAAGGCTGGCCTTGTCGTCCATCCCTGGACCTTCCGCCGCGAAAATTATTTTCTGCCAACCGATTTCAAGAGCGGCATTGATCCGCGCGAACCGGGCGATCTGGCCGGCGAGGTGCGTGCATATGTGGCAGCTGGCGTGGATGGGCTGTTCAGCGACAATCCGGATCAGGCGGTGGCGGCGATCAAGCGTTAGCCGATAAGCTGGCCTTATCTTTCGCGGTCGCTTATCAGGAACAATCTATCCACATTACTGCTGAGTATTGCTATGTCCACGACCTTCAAACTCGATACGTCCACCAGCCGCGCCAACCCGCGGCCACAGCCGATGCGGCGACTGTCCATTCCCAAAATCCAGCGCCGCAAGGTCGATGGCATGACCGCCGAGCCGGTGGTCATGCTGACTGCTTATACCGCGCGGACGGCACAACTGCTTGATGCCCATTGCGATATATTGCTGGTCGGCGATTCGCTGGCGCAGGTGATTTACGGTCTCGATTCGACGATTCCGGTCACGCTCGACATGATGTGCAATCATGGCGCGGCGGTGGTCCGGGGCAGCTATCACAGCGTCGTCGTCGTCGATATGCCGTTTGGTTCCTATGAAGCATCGCCCGAGAAAGCCTATGAAAGCGCGGCGCATATCCTGAAGGAAACCGGTGCGGCTGCGGTCAAGCTCGAGGGCGGTGAAGTCATGGCCGAAACCGTCGCCTTTCTGGTCCAGCGCGGGATTCCGGTGGTTGGCCATGTCGGCCTGACACCGCAGGCGATCAATGTGCTGGGCGGCTATGCTGCGCGCGGTCGCAGCGATGCAGAAGCGAAGAAAATTGTGGGCGATGCGGTTGCTTTGGACAAGGCGGGTGCGTTTGCGATCGTTCTGGAAGGGGTGCTGGAGCCGATTGCGATCGAAGCGACCAAGGCAGTCGATGCGATCACCATCGGTATCGGCGCATCAGCACAATGCGATGGTCAGGTGCTGGTGACGGAAGATATGCTCGGCATGTTCGACCGAACCGCGCGCTTTGTGAAACGCTATCATAATATTGCCGAGCAAATTGACCAGGCCGCCGAGCAATATGCCGGAGAGGTCAGGGAGCGCAGCTTTCCGGGGCCGGATCAGCTCTATCAACCGAAAAAATAGCGAAATATTCACCATCCGCCCTATCTTCCGTTCAGCCTGTGGAAATGGTCAATAGACTTTTACATTTGCTATTGTGGGCGCTAAAGGACAGCCGATTGCAAAGCGCCATCGCCTGACCGGCGAATAAGGCCGCGCGAAACAGATTTGAGGAAGCCACTTTGGCCAAAGACAAAGATAAAGCACCAGAACAGCAGACGGATCGATCGGAGCAAGTTTTCTTGCGCGAAGTCGACGAAGCGGTGCGCGAAGATCAGTTGAAAAATTTTGCCGCTCGTTATGGGCTGTGGATTTTTGCGGCGGTGGTCATTGGGCTGGGTTCTCTAGCCGGCTGGATCTTCTATCAAAACAACCAAGATGAAGATTCCGGTCTTCGTAGCGAGGAATATGTCGCTGCCATCGACAGTATTCGTCAAAACAATCTGGACGGTGCCGCGAAAGCGCTTGAGCCGCTGATGGAAGCCGAACAGGCGGGTTATCGGGCCGCAGCACAGGTGCTGCAGGCCAATATCGCGCTGGAAAAAAACGACCCGAAAAAGGCGATTGAAGGCTATGGCAAGGTCATTGCCGACGAAAGCCTGCCGCAGCCGTTTCGCGATCTCGCATTGATCCGCCAGACCACCGCCGAATTTGACACGCTCAAGCCCCAGCAAGTTGTTGACCGGCTGAAGCGACTGGCGGTGCCGGGCAACCCCTGGTTCGGTAGCGCTGGCGAGATGGTCGCGATATCCTATCTGAACATGAACAAATCTGACTTGGCGGGACCGCTTTTCGGCCAGTTGGCGAAAGATGACAGTGTCCCGGCCACGATCCGGTCGCGTGCTTTGCAAATGGCGGGTGTCGAGGGCATTGACGCTGTCGAACTGGACAGCGATGATAAAAAAGCTGCGCCGCTCAATGCGGTAGTCGCTGAGGGAGAATCCAAGGAATGATTTCCGGTAAGAAACTGATCGCCGGCCTGCTGGCCCTGTCCCTGCTGTCCGGCTGCGGCATATTGGGCGGCGGCGATGGCGAGGACAAGAAAAGCACGCCGACGCTTGGCAAACGCACCCCGATATTGAACGGGGAAAGCGGTGCGGAAGTCGATCCTGCCCTGGCGTCGATTGCTGTAATCCTGCCAGCTCCGGTGGCCAATAGCGAATGGGCGCAATCGGGCGGCAACGCGAGCAAATCTATTGGCCATGTTGCGCTGGACGGCAGTCTCGCTCGAGTCTGGACCGCGAATATCAGCGGCACCAATAAACGGGAACGGCTGGCCTCCGCGCCCGTCGTGTCCGGCGGGCGGCTGTTTGTCACAGACACCCAGGCCATGGTCCACGCCTTTGACGCGGCTACCGGAGCAAAAATCTGGTCGACCCAGATGGGTGTCAACGGGGACGGTGAATCGTCGCTGTTTGGCGGCGGAGCAAGCGTGTTCGACAATATCGTCTATGCCACCAATGGCGTTGGCGATGTGGTCGCGCTTAATGTGGCTGACGGCAGCCAGATATGGAAAGTCCGTCCGGCTGGGCCATTGCGCGGTTCGCCGACGATTTCCAATGGCAATGTCTATGTGATGACGCAGGACAACCAGATTTATGCGCTCAACATGCTCGATGGATCGGTGCAGTGGAATGAAGCCGGGACCGTCGGTCTCGCCGGGATTTTCGGCGTCGCCGCCCCTGCAGCCGGTCAGGGCACGATCGTCGCTGGCTATTCTTCGGGCGAACTGACCGCCTATCGTTACGAAAATGGCCGCAATCTCTGGAATGATGCGCTCGCGCGGACCAGTATTTCGACGTCGGTTGCGACGCTGTCCGATATCGACGCCGATCCGGTGATCGACCGCGGCCGTGTCTTCGCGCTCGGCCAGGGCGGCCGTATGGCGGCTTATGAACTGGTTACCGGCCAGCGGATATGGGAACTGAATATTGCCGGCATCACCACGCCGGTTGTGGCAGGGGAGTGGGTATTTGTGCTGACCGATGACGCGAAGCTGCTGTGCATCGCGCGACCGAATGGCAAGGTCCGCTGGATCAGCCAGCTGGCCGCCTACAAGAATGACGAGAAGAAGAAAAACCCGATCAACTGGACCGGGCCGATATTGGCCGGTAATCGGCTGATCGTGGCCAGCACCGAAGGCGATGTCGTGGCGATTTCGCCCGCTGAGGGATCCAGCCAGACGCTGTTCGAACTGGACGACGGCATTTCGCTGCCGCCAATCGTTGCTGGCGGCATGCTATATATTCTCGACGACAGCGGTCGTATTTCCGCGTTCCGCTGAGGATCAGAACCAAAGGACAGGGACCGGCTTTATGCTGCCCAATATTGCAATCATAGGTCGACCGAACGTCGGCAAATCAACCCTGTTCAACCGTCTGGTGGGCAAGAAGCTGGCGCTCGTCGATGACACGCCGGGGGTCACCCGTGACCGCCGCGAGGGGGCTGCGAATCTGCTGGGCCTCGAATTCAACGTCGTCGATACGGCGGGCTATGAAAATGAAGATGCCAAAAGCCTGCCCGGACGGATGCGCAAGCAGACGGAACTTGCGGTTGCCGGAGCCGAGCTGGCGATCTTCGTGATCGATGGCCGCGCTGGGCTTACTCCGCTTGACGAAGAAATCGCCCGCTGGCTGCGAAGCGCGAAGACGCCGGTCATATTGCTGGTCAACAAGGCCGAGGGCAAGGCGGCGGAATCCGGCATATTGGAAAGCTACGCGCTCGGTTTCGGCGACCCGATTCCGTTCAGCGCCGAACATGGCGACGGCATGGCCGACCTGTTTCAGGCAATCCAGCCCTATGTCGAAAATTTCAAGGCCGCAGCCACCGAAGAGCCGACCGATGAATCCGCACCGCTGAAACTGGCGATTGTCGGGCGTCCCAATGTCGGCAAGTCGACGCTGATCAACAAGATGCTCGATGAAGACCGGATGATCACCGGTCCGGAAGCGGGCATCACGCGGGACAGTATCACGGTTGACTGGGTCTGGCATGACGATGATCTGACCGAGGAAGAGAAGCTCGACGGGATCGAACCCGACCGCAAGGTCCGCCTGATCGACACCGCCGGCATGCGCAAACGTGCCAAGGTCAATGACAAGCTGGAAAAGCTGGCCGTTGCCGATGCCCGTCACGCGGTCGATTTTGCCGAAGTGGTGGTGCTTCTGCTCGATGCCACCAAGGGTCTGGAGGCGCAGGATCTTCGCATTGCCGACCATGCGATTCAGGAAGGCCGCTGCGTCGTTATTGGAATCAACAAATGGGATGTGGCCGAGGGCCCGAGCAAATTGTTCAACGGCATAAGGGCGGCGCTGAATGACGGACTGGCGCAGGTGCGTGATGTACCGCTGATTGCCGTGTCGGCTTTTACCGGCAAGGGCATTGACGAACTGATGAAAGCGGCCTTCCAGGCCCGCCGGATCTGGTCACAGCGCGTATCAACCGGCAAGCTCAATCGCTGGTTTGAAGATGCAATAACCGAAAATCCGCCGCCCGCGCCAGGCGGCAAGCGGATCAAGTTGCGCTATATCACGCAGGCCAAGACCCGGCCGCCGTCGTTCGTCATTTTCGGGACCCGGATTGATGAACTGCCCGAGAGCTATCGGCGCTATCTGATCAACGGGATCCGCCGCGAACTCGGTTTTGGCGGCGTTCCGGTGCGGCTGATCATCCGCGCGCCGAAAAATCCCTATCACGAAAAATAGTGATTTCTTGACGGCATAGCCAAGGCTGCGGCGAATTTGGTTAATCATGCTTGAAAGCAGTAACAAAGTCTTTACCGGATATGGCTAATATTGGTGGAGAGTAGCGTATTTCTGCTATTTTTACTGGGAGCGTTCGGTGGCGCCACTAGAAAGCGAATTGATTGACTGGGCGGTTTGCACGGCAACCCGGTCAGCGCTTGGCACCAATTTCATTCGTATACTCGGCTATTTCCGCGAAGACGGCACCGAATCGGTCGGCAAGATCGAAGCCGCCATGCGCGCCAACGACCCTTTCGAGATGGTCCTTGCTGCGCATAAGCTCAAAGGCGAAGCGCTGCAATTTGGTGCGTTGCGACTGGGCCTGGTGGCAGAAACGATCGAAATGACCGCGCGCGTCTGCATCGAACATCACGAGACGCCCGATGAGATACTCCGGCTGGTGGTCACCTTACGGCCGATGTTCGAAGAAACGCTGGCGATATTGGAAAAAGACGCCAGCCCGGTGGTCCAGCAACGCCATCCGCTGGGGTTTGGTCGCCGGTTCGGCTGACTCAGGACGCTTCGACCGGTTTCGACTGCAGCTGGATGTAATTCTCGATTCCCATCCGTTCGATCATATCGAACTGCTGCTCGAGCGAATCGACATGGTCTTCTTCGCTTTCCAGGATTTCGGCGAACAGATCGCGGCTGACATAATCGCGGACGCTCTCGCAATATTCGATCGCGTCCTTCAGCATCGGTAGCGCTTCATATTCAAGTTCGAGATCAGCTTTGAGGACTTCCTCGACCGTTTCGCCAATCTTCAGCCGGCCCAGCAGCTGGAAATTTGGCAGGCCGTCGAGAAAGAAAATCCGCTCGGCAAGCTTGTCGGCATGCTTCATTTCATCAATCGATTCGTGCCGCTCAAATTCGGCCAGTTTCGTCACGCCCCAATTGTCGAGCATGCGATAGTGCAGCCAATATTGGTTGATCGCGGTGAGTTCGTTTTTCAGCGCTTCGTTGAGAAACTCAATGACTTTCGTATCGCCCTTCATGGCAGCGTCCTTCCCGGTATTCGGTCAATAGATTGGCTGAAGTCATACAGCATTGGCCGACGAAGCGAAAGGGCAGCTTCCATAGAAAATATAAATATTTCAACGATTTGATAACGAGAATGCTAAGCGGTCGCAACTTCGGACTTGATAATTGTCTGGGCAAAAGCGAGGCATTGTCCGCATTTCGGCTTGCGGCCAAGCAATGCATAGACCTGCGAAGGCCGATCGGCACCGCTGCGCACGGCGGCTCTCAGGTCTTTTTCCTTAATTGCATTACAGATGCAAACAACCATTTCCGTTCCTCTCGGCGACTCGTATATCGCTAATGAGAATAGATCGCAATAGCAAAAATTGGGTTAATTTTTGGTCGGCGTGTTTCGCATCGACTGCGCCTGTCCTCTGGCCAGACTGCGCCATAGCCATTCCAGCGGACCGTAGCGGAAGTGGTTCAGCCACGGTTCTGACCAGATCAGCATCAGCGCCCAGGCGGCGGCGACGAACAGGTACAGCTCCGCACGCCCGACAGAGCCGTAGAGCCCCAAGCCCCAACCGTAAAAAATGAACGTCATCAGCAGGCTTGTGCCGAGATAATTGGTGAAGGCGGCACGGCCGACGGCGGCGACGCGGTGTATCCAGGATGCCGCAGAGAATTTCTGAATCAGACCAATCAGCAAGGCCGCATAGCCGATGGTCATCAGCAATTGCGATGGCCAGTTCCAGGCGTAGCTGGCGTTCAGCATCAGCAGCATGTCGAACTGTCGGTAGATCAGGCCCAATGCGATGGCGGTCAGGATAAACGCGCCGATTGCGGTTAACCGGATGCCCAATCTACGATATTCTGCCGCGCTCCATTTTCCGGTGAAGAAACCATTTTTGTAAAGCGCCATGCCGATCATCATCAACGGCAGTGTTTCGGCCAGATTATAGGTCACAAGAATCAATGGACCGAAGGGGTCGTTACGGAGCTTGTCGAGAAATATCGGCACAAAACCGGACCGATGAAGGGCTATATCTCCAGCTATGGCAGCCGGTTCCGAGCCAAAATCGGCGAGGAGCTTCGCAACATTTTGAATCGCGGCCGCGCTGGCACCGGGAAGACTGGCCTGATATTGCTCATATAGCAGGCTGCCGAACATGAACGAATAGCCGACAAAACCGATGGTAAAGATCAACAGGGCGCGGCGGAAAAGATCTTCTGCAGTCAGGCCGCTCAGGAAATAGGCGATGCAACCGATGGCGGCATAGAGGAACAGGATGTCGCCGAACCACAGGAAGAAAAAGTGCGCGAGGCCGAAGACCGCCAGCCAAGCCATGCGGGAAAAGTGAACCCTTGCCGGATTTTCATGATTGCCCTGCGCCCGCTCGATGATCAGCATCATGCTTGCTCCGAACATGATGGTAAACAGGCCGCGCATCTTTCCATCGACGAAGATGTAGGACAAGGCCCAAACAATGACATCAGGCGTATCGGTGCCGCCATAGACCGCCGGGCTGACATAAGCCATTTCCGGCATCGAGAAGCCGACGATATTCATCAGCAATATGCCCATCACCGCAAAACCGCGGAGCGCGTCGAGCTCGAGATAGCGGGATGAGGGGGCGGCGCTGGTCATTTGAAATTCATTCGCCCTGAGCTTGTCGAAGGACTTTGACGGGCAAAGCCTGAAGCTATGGGCTGTGCTTCGACAGGCTCAGCACGGTCGCAATAAGGCGATCGCAATGCGGTCACAGCCAGGTGGCGATCTGATCCAGCGGTTTTTTGATCGTCGCGTGCACCGGAATTGTCGCGTTGGGGGCGGGCTTGCCGACCACCAATATCATCATCGGCTTTTCATGGGAGGGCCGTCCGCACAGCTGGTTCAGGAATTTCATAGGGTTGGGCGTGTGGGTGAGGGTAGCGAGCCCCGCATCGTGCAGCGCGGTGATCAGCATGCCGGTAGCGATGCCAACGCTCTCGTTGACATAATAATTCTGTTTCATCTCGCCGGGGTTCATGCCGCCTTTGCGCTGGCCGAAAATGACGATCAGATAAGGCGCGGTCTCCAGGAACGGCTTGTCGGCATCGGTGCCCAGCGGCGCCAGCGCCTCGAGCCACTCTTTGCCGGCCTTGCTTACGTAAAATGCCCGTTCCTCTTCTTCCGCGGCGGCGCGCAGGGCTTTTTTCTTTTCCGGCGTTTCAATCACGGCAAAATGCCAGGGTTGATGGTTGGCGCCATTGGGCGCGGTGCCGGCGGCCAGAATCGCATTTTCGATCACCGCACGGGGAATCGGATCATCGGCAAAGTAGCGGCAGGTCCTGCGGGTTTTTATCGCTTCGTAAAAAGCCTTGGATCGCGCGATCCGTTCGGCGTCGGAATAGTCCGGCAATGCGGTGTAGGGCAGGGTATCGTGAGGCTTCAAATTTCCATCTCCCGCTTCCATGGTCGCGCAAAGTTCGTCAAAGTTCGGGCCAATGAAGCCTTTTCAAAGGCCGAGTTTGGACGATATGCCGGATAGCGGAGCGATCTACTGTAGGAAAGCCAATATTCTATATTGACATCAATGTTAGTAAGCGACATATGGCCAATATGAAAATCAAACATGACTTCTCTTCGCCGAGTGATTCGGACCGACCCTTCATCCACCCGGATCGTCCGGCCGCCCGCTTTCGCCCGCTGAAGGCGCTCCATCATTTCCGCGAGCTGATCAAGGACAAGGAAGACACAGAACAGGTGTTCCATATCTTTGAATCGCTGCCGCGTCCCGGCTTCCGCAAGGATGCCAAGGCATTCGTTGAAAGCGACAAGGGCAAGGGCCTTCTGGTCAGCGAACCCGAACTGGCTACCCTCCTCGACGACCATGACCGTCTGCGCCAAATGCCCGCAGGCAGTCTTGCGCACGCCTATTGCGATTTCATGGAAAAGGAAGGCCTTAGTGCGGCCGGACTGATCGCCGAATATGACCGGTTCAGTCCGAATAAATTTGGCGACCTGATCGAATGGTACGGTTTTCGCCAGCGCGACACCCATGATCTGCTGCATGTTCTGACCGGCTATGGCCGCGATGCACTGGGCGAAGCCTGTGTGCTGGCCTTTACTTATGGCCAGAACCCCTCTCTGGGCAATGTCTTCATCGCCTACGCCGCGGGTCTGAATATGAAGAAGCAAATCAAGAGCGATGCGCCGATATTCAGTGCGATCCGTGAAGCCCAGAAAATGGGCAAGGCCTGTCCGCGGATCAACGAAGAATCGATCACCGATCTACTCGCCCAGCCGCTGGATGCCTTGCGGGAACGGCTGCATATCAAGACGCCGCATTATTATCACGAAGCCCATACGAAATTCCGGGAACGGAATGTGGATCCCTATGATATGTTGGCGCAGGCGGCCTAGTTGCACTCGTCATCCCAGCGTAGGCTGGGATCCAAGCCAAGATTGGTGAGATGCGCTGGATCGGTTTAGGCCCCAGCCTTCGCTGGGGCGACAGTTTTCAATCAGGATTGTTTGGAATCACCGCAATTCCTTGCGGATCACAAGCTTGAGTCCCGACCAGACCGCGTCCACTGCACAGACCTTGATATCAACAAATCCCATTGGCAGCGCGACTTCGCGGATCGTGTCTTCGGTGATATCGGTTTCGACTTTCGATGCCTTTTTCGGCCAGCTCACCCAGACTTGGCCAGCGGGGTCGATCATGTCCCGCAGCGTGGCAAGATGCTTTTCCATCACCGCGCGTTCCGTTGTGAAAATATGGGCGGCATGGATGCCGGGCGCGGGAAGCTTCTCTTCGGACAAGGTAAGGCCATAGTCTTCAATCTCCGCGCGAATGCTGTCCGGCATGTTCGCAAACCAGACGCGCATACCGTCCTTGAGCGAGAGCTTTTTTGCGAGCGGGGTTCCGGAATAGCCTGAGGTCATGGCTGATAGGCCATATCCAGACGCTGCGCCTGTGCCATCAGATTCCGATCCTGTGTCAGCAAGCGGCCATTTTCCAACATGCGGGCAGAAACCAGCAAATGGGCATCGACATAGCCGACGCCGGTTCCCGCCAGCCCCGCCCACTCGATAAAGGCAGCAACCTCGGAAGGTTCTGCAATCGGTGCCATTTGCAAATCCTGCAAAATTTCCCTGACTGCACTATTCTTGGGCAGACCGCTGAGCAGCAATTCGCCGTAAACGAAGGGATGGAGAAGTCGGCGGACCGACTGCACCGGAGGGCTGTCCAGCAATGTATCGATGCCCCGAAAATGATCTACCCATGTCGATGTATCGATGATGATCATTGTGCGCTAATCCGAATTGACGAAACGCGGCGGGAGACGGCGAGGTGGCGGTTCGAGATCGGGCAGGCTACCCTTTAGCTTTGCCAGCCTCTTTTCGGCACCAATGGCGACCAGCTGTTCGAGAGCCATGCGGAGGATCGTCGCGCGTTCGCTGATTCCGGTATATTCCATCGCCCGGTCCATCAGATCATCATCTATCGTAACAGTGGTTCTCATGCATCTTTTATAGCATCATTTGATGCTAAATTCAATGCACAGAGCCTAGTCCTCCATCCAGTCGCGGAAGAAGCTTTCATGAGCCTCGCGGAGATCGCTTATGGCAACCGGCTTTCCGTTCAAAACCAGCTGATCGCCCTTCACCTCGCCGATTTTCTCAAACGGCACCTTCTCGCGATCCAGTTCGGCGTCGGCGCGGTAGGTGATGACATAGCGGCCCTGCGCTTCGCTAAAGGCAAAGGCGCTGGTCATTGGGTCGATTTCTGCGCCGAGATTGCCCGCCAATGCCATTTCGGCGAGCGTGACCGCAAGGCCGCCGTCGCTGATATCGTGGACCGCAGTAACCTTGCCCTCTGCAATAAGCTCGCGGATCACGCGACCAGCCCATTCTTCATCTTTCAGATCCACCTTGGGCGGCGGGCCGTCCTGCAGGCCGTGGATTTCGCGCAGCCAGGTCGACTGGCCCAGCTCTTCATAATGGAAGCCGATGGTGGCGATATGATCGCCCTCATTCTTGAAACCGATGGTCATCATGGTGTCGAGATCGTCGATCAGGCCGACCGCGCCAATCGCCGGGGTCGGCAGGATCGCATGGCTGATGCCGTCGGCACCGGTGGTCTCGTTGTAAAGGCTGACATTGCCCGAGACGATCGGCATGTCGAGCTCCTTGCAGGCTTCCGCCATGCCCTCGATGCAGCCGACGAATTGTCCCATGATATGCGGCTTTTCGGGATTGCCGAAATTCATGCAGTCGGTGGTCGCCAGCGGTTTCGCGCCGACCGCGCAGAGATTGCGATAGGCCTCGGCAATCGCCTGCTTGCCGCCTTCATAGGGGTCGGCCTTGCAATAGCGCGGTGTGCAGTCGGTGGTGATGGCGAGCCCCTTGTTGGTGCCGTGCACGCGCACCACCGCGGCATCGCCGCCGGAGCGCTGCACGGTGTCTGCCCCGACCTGGCTGTCATATTGTTCCCAGATCCAGCGGCGCGAGGCGAGCGCGGGGCTCGCCATCATCTTCATCAGGTCGGCGCCGATGTCCGGGCTTTCCGGGATATCGCCGAGCGGCTGGATATTGATATGCGCGGCATATTGCTCGCGGGTCAGATGCGGACGGTCGTAGAGCGGCGCGTCGTCGGCGAGGGGTCCAAGCGGAATGTCGCAGACGGTCTCGCCCTTGTGGGTCAGCACCATCCGGCGGCTATCGGTGACCTCGCCGATCACCGCGAAATCGAGCTCCCATTTGGTGAAAATGGCCTCGGCCATTTCCTCGCGTCTCGGTTTCAGGACCATCAGCATCCGTTCCTGCGACTCGCTGAGCATCATTTCATAAGCGGTCATGCCGGTTTCGCGGCACGGCACCTTGTCCATGTCGAGGATGATGCCGACTTCGCCATTGGTCGCCATTTCGACGCTGGAGCTGGTCAGGCCGGCTGCGCCCATATCCTGGATCGCGACGATCGCATCGCTGGCCATCAGTTCGAGGCAGGCCTCGATCAGCAGTTTTTCGGTGAACGGATCACCAACCTGCACGGTGGGGCGCTTCTCATCGCTGTCATCGTCAAATTCCGCGCTCGCCATGGTTGCGCCATGGATGCCGTCGCGGCCGGTTTTGGAGCCGACATAGACGATTGGATTGCCGACGCCGGACGCTGCCGAGTAGAAAATCTTGTCTGCATCGGCAACGCCGACGGTCATCGCATTGACGATGATATTGCCATCATAGGCCGGATCGAAATTGGTCTCGCCGCCGACGGTCGGCACGCCGACGCAATTGCCGTAGCCGCCGATGCCGGCAACCACGCCCTTGACCAGATGCTTCATCTTCGGATGGTCGGGCCGCCCGAAGCGCAGGGCGTTCAGGTTCGCAACAGGCCGCGCGCCCATGGTGAATACATCGCGCAAAATGCCGCCGACACCGGTTGCTGCGCCCTGATAGGGTTCGATATAGGAAGGATGGTTGTGGCTCTCCATCTTGAAGATCGCCGCCTGACCGTCGCCGATGTCGATCACGCCGGCATTTTCGCCGGGGCCGCAGATCACCTGCGGGCCGGTGGTCGGCAGCTTCTTCAGATGCAGGCGCGATGACTTGTAGGAACAATGTTCCGACCACATCACCGAGAAGATGCCGAGTTCGGTGATATTCGGCTCGCGGCCGAGCGCGTTCAATATGCGCTGATATTCCTCCGCATTGAGGCCGTGCTCGCGCACGGTTTCGGTGGAGATCCGGGGCTCTGCGATCAGCGTGTCTGTGGTCATGCAGACCCTTTAACGAGACGGGACAATTTCGCCTAGAGGGAATTGATGTTTCGTGGCGCTGCTTTATGGAGTGGAGTCCGTGCCCCCGCGAAGGCGGGGGTCCATCTCCAGAGTTGGCGTCTGGACTAAATGGCGGGAGATGGGCTCCTGCCTCCGCAGGAGCATATTCGCATGACCAAGACCATCGAGCTGATTTTCGATTTCGTCAGCCCCAACGCCTATCTGATCTGGCAGCCCTTGCACGATCTGGCCGCGAAATATGGCGCGAGCGTTGAGGTAACACCGGCGTTTCTCGGCGGTATGCACAAGCTGACCGGCAATGCACCGCCCTTCATGCGCGATGCGGAGGTGAAGGGAAAGAATGACTATGCGATGCTGGAAATGAACCGGTTCATTGCAAAGCACAACCTGACCAAATTCAAGATGAACCCGCACTTCCCGTTCAATACGATCACTCTATTGCGAATGTTGACTGCAGTGAAAGCGAAACAACGCGCCGGGTTTATCGAGACACTGTTGCCCGCCATCTGGGAGCAGGGGCTGGACGTCACCGACGCCGAGACGCTCGGCAAAATAGTGCAGGGCGGCGGATATGATGCGCAGGCACTTCTGGCCGAGACCCAGGCCCCGGCGATCAAACAGGCATTGATCGACAACATCGAAAATGCGGTCGCGCGGGGGGCTTTTGGTATTCCGACCATATTCGTCGATGGCGAAATCTATTTCGGCAAGGAGCGTCTGGGGCAGATAGAAGAGCAGCTGGCCGCGCAGTGAAATCTCCCTGCAATGATATCTGCAAGATCGACCGTCCGAGCGGCCTGTGCATCGGATGCGGCCGGACATTGTCTGAAATCGGCGAATGGGGATCGGCCAGCGACGAAAGACGGCGCGCTATTTTTGCGCTTCTGCCAGCGCGAATCGCTGCCTTGGGCACCAGGTTCCAGGGTTGACTGCAGATGGTTTGTGAATTCAGTTCATGCCTTCACAAACCTTAGCACCAGATAAGCGGTCAGCGCCGCAGTCGTGCCGGTCGCAAATGTGCCCCAGATCATGTCGATGATTGTTAGCTTCGTCGGCCAGGTCTTGAACACCGCCTGGCTGGTCAGATCGAACGTCGCATAGCAGAAAAAGCCCAGCAGGGCACCGTTGAGCAAGGCGCTCGTCCATTGGCCGTCAAGCAGCGCAGGACGCACCGCAAACCACATCATCCCGCAAAGATAGAGCGCATAAAAGGTCAGCGCCGGCGCGAGACGGAACTGGTCCGCCATGATATCGCCAATGATCGGACGATAGAGCGACGGCGCGGCATTGCTCAGCCAGACAGCATCGAGAATACCGAAGATTATAGCGGCGATGACATAGGCGGCGATATATTGGGTCATGTTCGTGTCTGTCCTCATGGCTGTTTCAATATCCTGGTTCTCCCGGCCCACCAGGCGGCCAGCGCCGCGACGGTAAAGGCAAACAGGCCGGTCAGCTTAATCGCCGTGTCTGCGGACTGCGGTTCCGGCCCGAACCAGTTGATCGATTGGAAGACCAGTAACAATACGGCCAAAAGACCAATCGCATATTTCGACCGGCTGGAAACAGCTTTGGTCCGGATGACGTAAAAGGCCAGCGCACCAAAGGTGATGCCGATTTCCAGCGGCATCTCGATCATCGGATAGTTCCAAAGGCCAAAGCCGAGTTTCGGCGGCGAACCGGCCAGCGTCAGGTCCGGCGCATGCACCAGCAGATCGAGGAACCAGTGCGACAGCACCACCGCGCCTCCGATCAGCGCGCCGGTCCGGTTGCGCGTAAACGCCCAGATCAGCAGCGCGAATCCGGCGGCCCAGACGGTGCTGCCCAGCAGGCTGTGGGTATAGGGCATGTCGTAAAGATCGAGCGGCACCATCCGGGTGATGCCGGGGGTGATGCGAAAATTCTCGACGCCGGCCAGCGCCAGTCCGAAAAACCCGAAATCCAGAAATTGCCCGGCAACAAACAATGTGCCGAGTCCCGGTGCCTTGGGATGGGTTGCTGCAGCCATCGCAGGCGCAAAATGACCGATGAACATATTTTCTCCCCCCTGTTTTTCCAAAGCTACACCGGAACTTATCGATAGTGAAGCCCAAGCCCTTGACCGCAGCCAAAAGCGTTGTCATTGAATCCCGCCATGAGCGAAACCAAAGAAGATCTGTCGACATTGAATTTTGAGGACGCGCTGAAGCGGCTTGAGGAGATCGTTCGCAAGCTTGAAAGCGGCGACGTGCCGCTCGACCAGTCGATCGAACTGTACAGCGAAGGCGAAAAATTGCGCGGCCTGTGCCAGCAACGGCTGGAAGCGGCGCAGGCTAGAATCGAGAAAATCACCCTCGATCGCGACGGCAAGCCGCAAGCCACTGCGCCTTTTGACGCGGACTGAACCGTTGGCCGCCAACAATAATTCGGATCTTTTTCGGGAGATGGGACGGGTAGCCACGGCGGTCGACCGGCAGTTCGACTCGCTTTTGCAAGTCCCCAATGACGCGCGCAGCGAATTGTACGAGGCGATGCGCCATGCCGCGATCGGCGGCGGCAAACGGCTGCGGCCCTTGCTGGTGATGGCGACCGCCGGACTGTTCAACGTCGATGAATCCTGCGCCATCCGCGCCGCAACCGCAGTCGAGGCGCTGCATGTCTATTCGCTGATCCACGATGATCTTCCCTGCATGGATGATGACGATCTGCGCCGCGGCAAGCCGACCACCCATATCGCCTTTGGCGAAGCGACCGCGGTTCTCGCTGGCGATGCATTGCATGCGATGGCGTTTGGATTGCTGGCCGACGAACGCACCCATCATGATCCCTTTGTCCGCGCCGAGATGACCGCGTGCCTCGCCAAAGCCGCAGGACCGGCCGGCATGGCGGGTGGCCAGATGATGGATCTGGTGGCGGAAAATTCGACCTTTGACCTGCAGACGGTGACCCGGTTGCAGCAGCTGAAAACCGGTGCGCTGATCGCGGCCTGTGTTGAAATCGGAGCGATTCTGGGACGGGTGCCCGACGAAGGCCGCACCAGCCTGCGCGGTTATGCCCACGACCTGGGCCTCGCGTTCCAGATTGCCGACGACATATTGGACGTCGAGGGCGACGAGGAAAAGGCCGGCAAGGCGCTGCACAAGGATGCCGATGCCGGCAAGGAGACTTTTCTGAGCCTGATGGGGCTGGAACGGGCAAAAGAGCAGGCGCGGATGCTGGCCAATCAGGCGAAATCCCATTTGAATGGCTATGGCGCAGAAGCCGATTTGCTGCGCGCCATCGCCGAATATACCATCGCAAGAGACCGCTAGTCGGGGAGCAAGACATGAGAATCGGCGTTTATCCGGGGACTTTTGACCCCATCACCCTCGGCCATATGGATATCATCAAGCGCGGCATGCGTCTGGTCGACAAGCTGGTCATCGGCGTGACCACCAATCCCTCTAAGTCGCCGATGTTTTCGGACGAGGAGCGGCTGGAGATGGTGCGCCGGGAAACCGCCGATCTGGGCGAGGGCGTGGAAGTGGTCGGTTTCAATATGCTGTTGATGAAATTTGCCGAAAAGCAGGGGGCCGGCGTGATCGTTCGCGGGCTGCGCGCCGTCGCCGACTTTGAATATGAATATCAGATGGCGGGCATGAATCAGCAGCTCAACGGCAATATTGAAACGGTATTTCTCATGGCCGACGTCTCGCTGCAGCCGATCGCCTCGCGTCTGGTCAAGGAAATTGCCATGTTCGGCGGCGAGATCCACAAGTTCGTGACACCGCTGGTCGCCGACGAGATTACCGCAAGGGTCCAGAAGATCGGCCTGAAGGGCGACCAATAGCCGTCGCCAGCAATTCATTGCAGTGAAAGGTAGAATCGTCCAAAGGCTAGTTGCGTTCCCAACCCCTGATAGCAAGCGAGTATGCCATGCTGCGTAGATTATTTCTGACCTTCTCCGCCCTGTTTCTGGTGTCCGGCACCGCCCACGCGCAGGAAGTGGAGGAGCAGGCGCCCGCCGCCGCATCGGTTCCCGCTGAAGAGAATATTCTCTATCTTGACCTGTCGACCGGCGGCCGGGTGGCGATCCAGTTGTTTGCGACCCTTGCCCCCAATCATGTCGAGCGGATCAAGACGCTGGCGCGGCAGGGCTTTTATGACGGGCAGATATTTCACCGCGTAATCGACGGCTTTATGGCGCAGACCGGCGACCCGACTGGCACCGGCACCGGCGGGTCAGATCTGCCAGATCTGAAAGCAGAATTCGGCAAATTCCCGCATGTGCGCGGCGTCATCTCGATGGCGCGCTCCGCAGACGAAGACAGCGCCAACAGCCAGTTTTTCATCCTCTTCTATCCGCGCTTCTCGCTCGATGGCAAATATTCGGCGTTCGGCCGCGTGACCTCCGGCATGGAATATGTCGACAGGATCGCCCGCGGCGAGCCGCCCTTGAACCCCAGCCGGATATTGCAGGCTTCGATTGCCGCAGACAACAAGCCGCCGGTCCTGCCGGGCGCCGGTGCCAGCGCGTCCGAAGCGCCGATCACGGTGGATGACCTGAACGCGCCGATCAATCCCTAGTCCGGCCCGTGCGCGTTGATCTGTTTGACTTTGACCTGCCGCCGGAGTGTATCGCGCTGCGACCGGCGGTGCCGCGCGACAGCGCCAAACTGCTGCGCGTCAACGGCGACCAGCTAACCAACCATATCGTCAGCGATCTGCCGCAGCTGCTCGGGCCGCAGGACATATTGGTGTTCAACGACACCAGGGTGATCCCCGCGCAGCTGACCGGCACCCGCGGCGACGCCCGCATCGGCGCAACGCTGCACAAGCGAATCGATCTGCGCCGCTGGCAGGCCTTCATCCGCAACGCCAAACGCCTGCGCGTCGGCGAGACCGTCGATTTTGGCATGAATGTAGCGGCGGAAGCGGAAGCCAAGCTCGACGACGGCAGTTTCATTCTCCGCTTCCTGGGCGAGGAACCAGTGGAACTGCTGCTCGAACGCGCCGGCACCATGCCCTTGCCGCCCTATATCGCCAGCAAGCGGGCGATCGATGAACGCGACGCCGACGATTATCAGACCATGTTTGCCCGCGAAAAGGGCGCCGTGGCGGCGCCGACCGCAGCGCTGCACTTCACCGAGGGCCTGCTCGCCGCGCTCGCCGAAGCCGGTATCGGCAGCGAGACGTTGACCCTGCACGTCGGTGCCGGCACCTTCCTGCCGGTCAAGGTCGACGAGACCGACGACCACCGGATGCACAGCGAGTGGGGCAAAATCGACGCCGCAACCGCCGACCGTCTCAATAGCGCGCGAAAAGCAGGCGGCCGGATCATCGCCGTAGGCACCACCAGCCTCCGCCTGGTCGAAAGCGCCACCGGAGAAGATGGCATCATCCAGCCGTTCGAAGGCGACACCGATATCTTCATCACGCCCGGCTACAAGTTCCGCGCGATCGACGGCCTGATGACCAATTTCCACCTGCCGAAGTCGACCTTGTTCATGCTGGTCAGCGCGCTGATGGGACTGGAGACGATGCAGGTGGCTTATGCGCATGCGATCGCCACGGGCTATCGTTTCTATAGCTACGGTGATTCGAGCTTACTGCTGCCGTCATCCAGTACTTCGTAATGTTGGAATCTTCAATGCCGTGGGTGATGGTATTGTTAAACTTTGTGAAAATTGTCAATCCAACTTAAAAGTTGGCTGGAAACGTATTTAGCGGGCTATTGTAACTGATCTGGGATCGGAATTTGATTGCCGATGATGTTATCGAACAGAGAATTTGGTAAATAGCCGACCTTCTTGCCTTGATGTCCGATGAAAGTAACAGCAAAGCGATCAAGCAATTTTCTAAGTGTCTGACCCGAAACTAAGTTGGGTGATATCAGCAGGTTAGCTTGACGGCTATCCGATTCGTTGATTCAGTGGGTTTTGCAACAAACTTCTGGAGACCAACGATGTGGACCGATACCACCCGTGT